>Ga0325404_1001249_pt1 | contig 26976 bp, 21 predicted proteins | sample PopdelMetagenome_18_FD_205664 | JGI IMG/M metagenome (GOLD analysis project Ga0325404, IMG submission 205664) | Populus deltoides microbial communities from Bellville, Georgia, United States - Xylem-Control-R1 | ecosystem: Host-associated > Plants > Phyllosphere > Stem > Wood/Secondary xylem...
CAATATTTTAAAAAAATATCGTTCAATTTGTATCATATTTTGAGTTCATGATTAATTTTGTATTTTACTAGACAACATGTTAACAATACGTGGATATTTTTTTACGTTAAGAAAATTGATCTGACCCGCAGCACAGCATGGGGAAATGATTTAGTATTATCGACAATTCCTCAACCTCGATCTTGCAATTCTCAGATACTCGAAGCCTTGAATAAAGGGGAGATCCCATCAACAGGCTCTTTGGTGGAGGTTTTCAATAAGGGTATTCTTGAGCGATGTTTGAAACTATACAGCGACATGATGGCAAAGTTACCCTTACCACTTTATGAGAAATCTCTGCAAAATGTCCATGAAAACTCTAAAGGGGAAGCAATGAAATCTTTTGACGAACAACATTTTGGCCGTCATCATGCAAAGAGATCTGTCATGCAGCTGGATGGAGAAATAGAGAAGGTATTGATTGTTTTATCAGCTACATTAATTGTCTTCTCTCCTTAAATTAACTTATGAATCTGTAAATTTACTTTGAATCCAATTTGCATGGATGTTAAATTGTCTTTTAGATTCCAAAATCTTTTGACAATTCAAACGAACAAGTTGAAAGATGGCTCTGCTTATGGTTTCTTGGAAGTAGTTACTTGATTGAAGTGTTGAATTCTCATGTTGTCTTTTTTGGAAAAGAAAACAAACTGAATCCAAGTCCCAGAACCCCACCACCACATCATAAACTGGATGAAATCTTTAGCAAATACTTCTGTTGAGTCTCCTGCATTGGACAGGCTGCATGTGCTCAGTGTCTCATTTAACAACCAACAGTATTTAGAGTTTGGTTCTAGAGCAACAATATATAAATACATGTAAAATATTTTTTAAGGCTATCAAGTCGCGATACTCTTAATACTCCTGAAGTACTTTACTATGGAAATTCTGTCTAGGTTTATAAGAATTTCGTAATGGCAAATGAATATCAGTCAGCAAAGCTCTGTGAGGCACTTTATTCTAGATGTGAGGACAGAATGGACCAGCTTCAGGTTCTCAGACTTCCTTCCATGGCAAAATTCAATGCAGGCTTCCTGCAATGCAACCAAAGTTTTGAGCAGGAGTGTGTTGGACCTTCAAAGGCAAATTACGAGCTTCGCATGATGAAGGTTAGGCATGCTATTTGTAATTTATTTTAATTGCGTCAGTTATTGCTCTGTTTCTTGTATCTGTAGATATTGATGTTTGAGCTGGAGGGAATCTTGAAACGGGAAATCAAACTCAATGCCATTTGGTCATAAGTTCCTGATTCTTTAAGATAGCACGCATGCCATAATTATCAATATGGAGACCTCATAATCTAAACAAAGTTGTTGCCAACGCAAGGGACATGGAAATCTGAATTAGTGTTAGTGTTAAGATTGTGAATTAACCTTCTAAATATATCCTGATAGACAAATCTCTCTATGAATCATGAAATAATTTTTCAAATGCTTTATCAATAAGTTGTTTCAATATAGTTCCATGTGGTGTGCAGATGTGTGCTTTCCTTTTCACTTGTTTACTGACTAGTGCATTGTGAATGTATGATGCGGATCATCAGATGATGGGGAAATCAAAATCTTCATTTATAAAGGAATACAACCACAGGCTCTTCAATTGGTTGGTGGTGTTCTCCCTTGTCACGGTGGTAGTGGGCCGCTTTATTATAAAGTTTATTTTGATAGAAATTGGTGCGTGGATACTTTTTATCTTCCTAGAGACCTACACGAGGATGTTTTGGTCTGCGGAGTCTCTCTATTACAACCCAGTTTGGCATTTTATTGTCGCAACCTGGGAAACACTTGTTTACAGCCCTTTTCTTGATTTGGACAGGTAATGCAACATTTCCTCAATTGCACCCAAGAAAAATGAATTACATCGTATCTAAAGATAGTACTTGATGCCATACAAAATTCAATGTTATCTTAAAACTATACTGTCATTATTTTCTGCTAGGTTGTGTGATTTTGCTCTTTGATCAGAAGCAATAAAAAACAAACATATTTTCATAGTTTATAGTTGAAAGCTGTGCTAATCATGTATTCCTTTTACAACACAACGAGCCCTAGCAATACTTGCAAAAAAAAAAGTTATATTTTTCAATTGTATTTTGAATGATGTCCCATGTCGAGCAGTATGCTAGAAGATAAACAGGCATATTAAGAAGAATCCGGTCCATAAGTTTGTAATTCATGAGCACTGCTCCATTTGTTTGTCATTTTCTTTTGTTGATCTGTTTTGTTTCAATGCAGATGGGCAATTCCACTTGGTTTGGTGGCAGCAATTTTGGTGGTATATTGGCGGTGTTATGGTAGAAGGAAACATGGGTCACAGAGGCTGTTACCCTTGTACAATAATCCTAAAGGGGGTCCTCATAGGCCGAGAACAGACTAAGCCTTGTTTATTTTAATGCATTTCAAAGTAAAAAATACATTGAAAAAAAATCGCCAACATCATACTTAACGGACTCTAAATGAATTGCGATCCGGTGCCCAAGATTTGGCATAATCGTGCTCCAATCATTTTGGGTGAGCTTTTCTTTTTTCACATACAAAGCCCCCCATTCTTCATCTTGTTTTTCTCTTTTTTGGTTCCTGAAAACATTTGATCTCAAGATTGTGACGAGTCTGATGATGAAATGAGGTTTGCATGGTTGTGCACTCGTGTCATTTCTTGCTCCATCGTTTCCAGGCCATTTACTTTGTTGTGATCTGTTCGTCTCTTCAGTTGTCTGTTATATCACAGGTGTAGTTTCTATATACAAATGCTGGAAAAGTATAGCCCTATGAGCCACAGATGGTCATTTCAATTAGAGACTGCATTACTGACTGTACAGCCACAGTACACCTTGTTTACACTGAAAAGAAGAAGAAAGCTGCTGTTCTATTTTCGTTCTTAATGGCCCTTTTATATTCAAGTCCAGACAATTCGTCGAAGCAAATTATCCAAGTGCTCAGGATGCTTCTTGGACACAAAAGTATACTGTATGGTACAAGAATTTTATGTTACTGCGCCTTACTGTGAAGGCTCATAGTCGGAGCATAAGTTAATTATGACAGGGAAGACATATCTCGCCCCTCTTTCAATCACTGTGATATTTATGTTCTAGTTTCCGTTTCTTCAATCAAATATCTTATTTTTTCTATCTGTTTTTTATATTTTAAGACGCCAAATAAACGCAACCCAAGTGTATCAGATTATTTTTATTGATTACTTCTCTTATCTTCTTGTATTATTTAAGAAATATAAAAAAATAATCATTGAGCTGCCTTTATCGTGTCGTGGGGGTTAATCCAGACTACTGGTAACGAAGAATGCATATGTATTTTATAGTGCTTGGGATACCGGTATAAAATCCAAATTTTCAGGCTAAAGGGAATGTATGGCCCATACCAAAAGCCCGCTAATCAAACGTCGTCGTTCTTAAGAAACCTTTAAAATTGGACATGGTACCTGTATATCAACGTCAAGTGTCCGTTCACTACTAACCGTTTTTCTGAAACTCCGCTGCTCTCTCTGTGTCTCCCTCCAAATGCGGAAGTGAAAAAAATCCCTAACTTCTCCACTGCAAACCTGAAAACCTAAATCATCAAATTTGAACCGACTCAACTCTATGGACACTCACTCTCACTTAACTGCACCTAATCGCTCTCGCAGCTCTCAATCTCCGTCTCCTTCGCACTCGGCCTCCGCCTCTGCAACCTCTTCCATCCACAAACGGAAACTCGCAGCGGCTGCGGCGGCGTACGACGACCACTTGCCGCCATTTGCTCCGTCTTCTCTGTCCGCAGACACTCGCGACGGCGCTCTCACCTCCAACGACGACCTTGAGAGCATCTCCGCTCGCGGCGCCGACTCTGACTCCGATGACGCTGAAGATTCCGACACCGTCCTCGACGATGACGAGGAAGACTTCGACAACGATTCCTCCATGAGAACGTTCACCACAGCCCGCCTCGAGACCACTAACGCCGCTGGCAGCAGCAGCCGGAACACGAAGATCAAAATGGAGAACACGAATGTCAAGATTGAAAATTCTGATAGCGGGAAGGACGGTGGGCACACAGGGACTGGTGCAGTGGGGCCTGCTGCAGCGGGGAGTTCTGGGCCAGGGATTGTGGTGAAGGAGGATTCTGTTAAAATATTTACGGAAAATTTGCAGGCTAGTGGAGCTTATAGCGTGAGAGAAGAGAGTTTGAAGAGAGAGGTATGGTTTATAGTTTCTTTGAGATTCTTGACTACCGTTACTAGTAACTAAATTTAATCTTCTTTTACGTGGCCTTTACAAAAAAGAAAACGAAACTATGAGTGAGATATTTTATAACGGGACTTGATATTGATTGATTCGAGCGTTTCAGGAGGAAGCAGGAAAACTCAAGTTTGTCTGTTATTCAAATGATGATGTTGATGAGCATATGGTTTGGTACCTTATTCTCTTTGCCTAAACACATACACTTTTTTTTGCTGGATTCATCTTTTAATTATGAATACTCTTGTGCTATCTTTAATTGTTCATTTCTTGTTTGATGGGGTTTGTTACCTCTGTACAAACTCTAGTTATGGTGAAGATTTTAATGTTTGCCTTTGCCTTTGGTTTCTCAGGCTGATAGGATTGAAGAATATATTTGCGAGGCAATTGCCTAACATGCCCAAGGAGTACATAGTTCGACTTGTGATGGATAGGTAATTCTATGAAATCCTTTAGAAGTGCTACAATAAACAACTTTTTTTATAAAGTGGGCAGAGATTAGATGACAAGAATCCCTCAACATCTACTATTTGTTTTCCTTTTCGGGTAAGCTGAGAAAACTTCCAGTTCATTGTGAAGGTAACTACTATTACTCTACAGCCTGCGTCAATATTAAGAACCAAAATTGGTTTATTAAAGATATAATCATCTAGATTGACAATGTGTCCAGTAATGGAAATTAATCCGCAATCCACTCACCTATGCATACAACCACCAGATTTGTATATGGATGCATGTAAGCAGAACCCAATGTCCTTATGTGATACCATTTTGGAGAGTTGTGCTTGATAGTTTATGTTAATGTCAAAACATTGAACTACTTCCATGTCCTTGAATAAGACATCTAGGGTGTTATTGTATAATTATGATCACTCACTTGAGCATGCAAATTGTGGGGAAGGGCCCAATACCATTTTTTTTTCATTGTTGAACCATTCTCGAAACTCCCCTTATGCTAGCTTAGGTTAGGATTGCTGGTCCCAAGCCCTGATTGAGGGTTGTGGTAGGTTGACAGCCAGCTTAAAACCTTGTCATCTTTTATGATATGGATCGTTTTGATATGGCACAAAAGTGTTCATGTATGTTTTTCAATACAACATGCAGAAGCCACAAATCTGTGATGATTATTAGACGCAATCAGGTGGTTGGTGGTATCACTTATCGTCCATATGTCAGGTTAGGCTCAAATTCATATTATTCGTGTTGTTTTTTACTCATTCCAACTTCAAGCGCACTGTTGTATTATTATATATTCTTAGGTGGAGTAGAACTTCCGAGCTTAATTAGGATACTTTCCGTGACTGACTTGGGAAAAGGCGAGGGTCATTTGTTGCTTTTTAGCATTTTGTTTGAACTGCAATCATAATTTTGTAAGATGAATGAGTGATTGATTGATCCTGTTAAGTTGGTATAATGAGAAGCAAATGATTGGAGTTTGGATTTGTCCATGTAACCATAGCGCTAAGCTTAAATAATTGAATGTGGATTGCATATTTGTATCTTTTCCCTCATGCACCCGTGTAGCAATAACCATTCATTACATGAAAGTATTTTATTTCTTATTCTTGTGATTTCATCTTTGAAACCTCTTTTATCCTAGTGCCGTTGGTTACCTTAGTAACACCTTTTTCCTTCCCAACCACAGTCAGAGGTTTGGGGAGATAGCTTTTTGTGCAATCACCGCAGATGAACAAGTAAAAGGTTATGGCACGAGATTGATGAATCACTTAAAGCAGCATGCACGTGATGTTGATGGGTTAACACATTTTCTGACGTATGCTGACAATAATGCTGTTGGTTATTTTATCAAGCAGGTGGGCTTTCTATTTCTGGCATAAGTCTTTTGCTGTGGTGATTTATTGTTTGTTTCAAACTGGACTTGCAATACCCTGTTGATTTATAAGATATGCCCAAAATCCTCCCTGTTTATTTTTTGATATGAAAGCTGAATCAGTAACAAATACTGTTTAGATAGTAGCTAATTTCTAGTTAAACCTTCATCTTCAATGGAAATGCAAGATTTGATAGTGTTGGCCCTTGTCTTGAGTTCTGTAACTTTCACAATTCATTTTTTTCATGAACTGCTTATTTGTTAGATGTTACTATATAATTGTTCAGTTTGATCTATGGAAGCGGCTGTGTTATAATATGTGTCAATCTCATTCTTGATGTTCTGCACACTTATTACTCGAATGTTACTTCTGATAGTTTTGTTGCCATACCCTTCTGAAATACATTGGTTTCCTTCTTAATGTTGTGTTCTTTTATTGACATGTAGGGTTTCACAAAAGAGATTTACTTGGAGAAAGATCGATGGCAAGGGTATTGTTAATTTACAAAGTCCAGTATTATTAAGAAAAATGAAGGGGAGGGGATTGAATAAAGGCAGGGCTTCAAGTACAGTTCTGCTTTGTATTATTTTACTGAAATTGTGGTTTGAGAGGGGTGGGGGGGGGGGGGTGTGTTAAAATGAAGAAGTTTCAAGTTCATCACACGGACTAGTTTTTTCCCCTTTGTTAGCCTTGTTGGGTGCATCCCATCCTTTTAGCTATCACTGTCCCTCTGTTTATGAATTCATTTGAATTCCAGGTATATTAAAGACTATGATGGAGGTATCTTAATGGAATGCAAGATTGATCAAAAACTTCCTTACACTGACTTATCAACCATGATTCGTCGTCAGAGACAGGTGAGATGATAGTCTACTTGGTCAATGTTTTCTTTGTGAAATAATGTAGTTAGATCATAAAATTTGGAAGTCAGTATCTGGAACATGAATTAAGATAAATGGTCAAACAATCCATTTGAGCAGTGTATCTTCTTTTTCTAAATGCTCAGCTTGTTGGGCCTTCTTTGTTTAAAGTAGGCAATCTGAATATGTTGCCTCTGATTCAGAAGCTTCATCAATTTCTATAATTCATTCCAAAACTTTATAATAAGGACATGTGTCCTGAAGTTACATCTAAAATATTATTGGATCGAGATTACTAGGTGATTTCTGGATACGATGAAACCATTATGTCTATACGATGCTTCTGAAACGGACGCACTAATTCTAGTAAGAGACCATTTCAATATGTTTTACTTGTAAAGTTCACAATATTTTGCTTCCATTTTCGTTGATCCTGATAGGTTTTTCTTATATTATAATCATATACTTTTTACATCTTAACTTCAAAGATTTTTATCATACGGCCTTGAGAAATACTGCCCTGTTTTTCTTGTTCCTAAACCAAAGCTTCTCGGGATGTTGAGTGAATACATTTATAGACTAAAATTAGTTGGATTTATCATAGTTGCGTTGCCTATTCTGGAAACTTAGATTTTTCCTGTACATGTCTTTCAAGAGGTTCTTTAATCTAGAACTTGTTGAGCAGAACACCAATAGTATCTATCTATAATATTGTAGGTTTCTCGCATGTGGCTTCCTGTCAGACTTGCTGTGCTGCCAGTCTGCCATGGACCTTTTAGATCACTACTCCACTCCATATGTATCACCTACAGTACTAATTTCTGTGCACAAGTTCAGAATTTATTATCCTGATGATTCTCCCTGCACTTTCAGTTATCTTTTTTTTTTTATGATGATAGGCAATTGATGAAAAGATAAGAGAGCTATCCAATTGTCATATCATCTATCCTGGAATTGATTTTCAAAAGGTATGTGCCATCAGCAATCTACTGCTTCTTATCCTATAACTTGATAGGTTCCTTTTCTAGATTGTACGCAATTTCTATATAGCAGTACAGTTTAGTGCTGTGTTTGTACATTGGATTAAAATTATACTGTGTACTAATTTTCATTCAGAAAGAAGCTGGTATTCCCAAGAAAATCATCAAAGTCGAGGATATTCCTGGCTTGAGTATGTTTTTGAACTTGGCTTATTGACTTCTTATGATATAATTATAATTGAAAGTTTGGAATGTTGAGAATGAGATTGTTTTTGAATGTGATAACAGGGGAGGCTGGGTGGACTCCTGATCAATGGGGCCATTCACGTTTCAGAACATTAAACACTGCTACGGATAGTGCCACAAATCAAAAACATTTGACTGCATTTATGCGCTCACTTTTAAAGGCAAGTCCCAAAATACTTCTCTTTTCTTTATCATTTTCATCTTGTTTTGAGATTTCTTTCAGACACTGATTTCTGTCACAACGGCAGCCAGTCATGAAACTTCCAGAAATCTTTAATGGTCACCATATGTTGTTGCAAAATGAACAGAATACTGCTAGGATAGTGTTGCCATGACATGGTTGCAATGGAAATGCTTGTGGCTGAAATTGCCCTGATTGAAACTTTGATATCCTCAAGTTGAGAATATGTGTCTGTTTGGATGCCTATGTTTGAAGTTGATTTGTTTTATTATGTTAAGTTCAAAAGCTCAACTCAATGTGAAGGTTGTTGATGGATTGCTGTGCCAAATTTATGTGCTTTATGTTGTTGCCGTCTTGCTATCTAAAAGTAAGACATACTGTTGGTAATAGTATTCAAATGATCAACAATGGAACAGTTAACTACTTATTTTGTTAGAGATCAAAATCTGATAGAATCTTGTCAATGACATAAAGATCCTGTGGACTGGGAAACTATTGTGCTGCTTTTATCATAGAAGACTTGTCAAGCACTTTATAGTTGTTCTATATTAATTGTTTTTTGCTCCTCATAATGTTCTACTTGATCTTCTAATCACTTTATAGTTGCAAATTCATGCAAAATAGTGATTTTTCTGCTATTGTTAATATTCTTTGGATTTTCACATCTGCCAATCCTTGATGCATTGGATTTGCAATATTTTTCGCTCATATTTATGCGTTCTCCTTTTTCAGTGTTTGAAAATCACTAGAACAGTGATTCTCCTGCCTATGTCATATTCATTGGATTCTTACTGCATGGATTTTGTGTTAGCAGTCAATGCATGACCATGTGGATGCTTGGCCATTTAAGGAACCAGTTGATGCTCGTGATGTCCCTGATTATTATGACATCATCAAGGATCCCATGGGTAAGATATCAAAATTTTCAGTTTCATTCTGGCAAGGTGTTTCTTGTGATGATTCTCTGATTGACAGGCATGTATACTGTTAAAATAATACATGTATAGTGTCTTCATGCTTGTTATGCTATAAAAAATCTCTAGAAGCACGGGTCACAACTGTAACAGAACCAAAATGTTGAAGCCCAGTCACGAAGATAATTGAGAACTGTAATATTTTCTGTTTTAAGCTTGTAGAACTCAGTTGAAGTTTCATTCTGGTGACCATTGTCTGGTACTTGAGTTGATCTATATGGACAATTACAACTCTGCTTGTAGCATTTTGATAAAATCGGATAATTGGCTAGAGTGTTTGAATCTCTGTTTTGGAATTTACTGCATAATTTGGTATGAAAAAATAATTTCTTATTCCTACCTATTATTGAGAATTTCACAAAACAAAAAAAAAATTAAAATTGAATCATATGTACGATTCTGTCATGATTATCCACTGTGCCTGCAGATCTGAAGACGATGTCAAAAAGGGTAGAGTCCGAACAATACTATGTAACACTTGAGATGTTCATTGCTGATGTTAAGAGGATGTGTGCCAATGCACGGACATACAACTCACCTGATACCATTTATTATAAGTGTGCAACCAGGCATGCTCATACACTTGTGCTCTCTGTTTTATTTCCTCCCCCAATTCCTGGTTCCAACTTTATTATATTTACGTTCATTATGCAGGCTGGAAGCCCATTTTCAAAGCAAAGTTCAGTCAGGCATCCAATCTGGTACAAAAATTCTGCCATGACGTGCTCAATGAACAGTTCTTAGGAGATCAATATTCACTAAATTTGCATTGCGTGGATTGCAACGAGCACCCTTCTGTGGTTCATTATGCATCTTTATCATAGTGCATGTTTTGATGCGAATCATGCTAAAATTTAGTTTCATTTTTTCTCTCTTTTTCAAATTTTGACGGTCCTTTCAAAATGCCACCTGTTCTAGCATATTGCCAGAGGAAATTTGGAAGAGTGGGTTTGCCTTTGGCAGTTGTCAGGTTCTTGAACTGCAAGACGAACCAATTATTTTCTAGAGCCTTTGTTTGGATGGTCACAACTTTTTACCAAGCTTGGCGGGCGTACATCCATCAATGGTGGGCCTTTTGATAGGTCATTGAGACCATTGTTGCTATTTTTCAGGGATGGCAATGATGATGTTACCATATTTTTTGTATTCTATCCTATCCGTTTCTACCAAATAACAATATACAGCCTGGAAGCTGATGTTTTTTAACCCAGAGCCGGCTCCACTATTTGTGATGAAGCCAGTTGCTGAAGGGGAACGTGAAATCCACTTTGGGGTGGGAAAGCGAAGAAATTAGGAACTGCAACACTTGCATGAGGAAAATAAGTTTTAATGCCTTAATGAAATGTCTTCCATCTTCAAAATCTAACACGCAAGGATAATTACAACGGCCCCTTGAATGGAGATCGTTATAAGCAATGCTCCTATTGACACCGTGTGTTGCATAAACATGTCCCGCGTCTAGATGAAAAAAATAAAATAAGATGATCTACTAGCAGAAAAGGTTTTTTGTAAACTATAAGCAGAAAACCCAGCATGTCTTGAAAGTCAGAATTATTTCAACTCGTGTTTGTACCACAAGATAAACTTTGCATGCCCCACTTCCAAGAAAACCACCAGAATGGAAGGGGGCAAAACCCGATTCATTTATTTTTGCCATCCTTTCCGAACACGTGAGGAAGTCCCGAGTCACACATAGGCACGGCCCCAGCAGGACCGCCAGTAGAACCAACCTGCTTTTGCACCTGTTGCGTGGAAGGCATGGCACCCAGACCTCGGCTACCAGCTGTGAGTTTCATTGAAGCCATTCCACCATTATTACTGGTTCCATTGTCAGTTTGTGGATTTGTGGCGAGAGGAACTAAGTTGTTAGGGAAGCTGTTGTTTAGTCTTTGGAGATGTGGAGCAGCAGAGGTAATACCATGAACTGGCTGGTGAAAGAATTGGTGGGGGTTTGGTTGCATTGGTACAGCAACATTTGTAGATGCATCCACCTGGCCACCAACAAATGGCATCCCAGGGCTAGGCACGTTAAGCCCTGCTAGAAGCATTGGGTTCAAACCTGTCACTCGTTTAACTTGTTCTTCGACCATCTTGACCTGGAAAGTTGAATAAAATCGCTGCCCTTAAAATTTGGTAAATTTCTTCAACGGAGTAAATCATAGCAGCTCATCGTAACAAATGCAAAAAATAGAGCTGTTTTAAGACTAGGACACCAATGCACTTCACACATGACTAACAAACTCTGGCAACTAATAGTAACACCGGAAACATAGCACATGCAAATTGCTTGTTCTGACCTTGTAAAAATTGTTGTTATGACTCTTGAACTTTGTAGGAGGGCATACTCTGACAGAAGTTTTACCCGATGTAGTTTGTCACCCCACACATGCATAACTATTTCGTGTGCTCTGCATGGAGACAGAAGTTTCCATGATGTGATGTGATTAGTTTCTATGAGACATCCTATGACGCATGTTTGATGATTTTATAAGGATTTCATTTTCTCAAACATCATGATCTTGTAGCATGGAGGCTGAAAGTGGATTACTAAGTGATTTCAAACAACAACAAGAATCCTTAAAGCAGCTAAATAGGTGAAGCAAATGACTTACCTTTGCCCTTAAGGTTTCAATATCAGCCTTCAAAATTCTATTATCAACAGAAGCAGCATCACACTTTTGATTTACATCAGTGAAGCGTGATAGCAGAGAAGAGCGTTCATCCCTTAGTTGACCAACCTTTAGGATATCATATAAATAGACTCAGTTTTTAATAAAGAATCATAATCTAAAAGGCACAGGAGTGCCACAGAAGAGTATTGAGCAACCTGTGTTTCACGTTCATTCAGCTGTGCTTGTTTTCTTCTTCTAGAGCGTCTAGCTGACTCTCGATTCGACTGCATCCTGAGTCATTTTCAAGATATCAACAGTGTTTGGTGAAAGTACTTCCTTTTTGAGACAATAATAAACTTGCATGCAGTGAGAATTTGTTTATCCCAAAACTTAGAGACAGACTCCTCCCACCCCAAAATCCCCCAGGGAGGCAGTTAGGTCGGGTTTAGTGAGGCTGTCTCTGATTTTATTAGAAAGCATTGACAATTATTCTGCTCCCATCCTAAAACAAAGTTTGATTCACCAATAACTCAAGCACTAATGTGTGAATCCCTCAAAATAATATTTGCCCGTATAAATGCAAAATATAGGGAGAAGTGGGAGGCATATGAGCAAAGAATACAAAGTCAATAAATTGTCCTTGGAACCTCTTAGACCAAGCAAGAATATTAATAAATAAGAAGATACCTCCTCACGCGTTTTGCATCAGTAGGATCCCTGTTTTCATTAGTTCCCGTGTCTCCTTCAAGGTCATCATCATCCGAATCTTCTCTTGATGACCCACTGGTTGTTTGCCTGGTTTGGACCTCTTGTTTTTTCTGTGCAGTGGGTAAAGCTGGAATGCCAGGTGACCCACCATCTGCCCCAATTTGTGCCATTGAGATGCCATGACCAGTGCCTGTAATGGTTAAAAGTCAAACAAGATATTGCTGCGACCTGAATTTTGGAGTGAAAAGAAAAATGAAGCATGAAATCGCTCTGGGTGCAATTCAGAGATTTGCAGCAATTAAAACGCAAATCTTGCATAAGATGAGAGCACCACATACAACAATTCTAATTTATATGACTTTGTGGAAATTAGGTGAAGAACATTTAAGAGTACAAGGGAACAAACAAGGATGAAAGTGAGCAGAGAGAAAGGCATATCGCAACTTTGATCAACTTATCTGATAAATGTACAACGTACAAATCAGGGGTTTTGTGGATGCAATATAAGGTGTGTTCTATTCTAGTTTCTGAGCTTATGTAGTTAGCAAGACGCACTTCAAGAGCAAGGAACTTGATTCCAACTACATGCTTATCTCCTAAAGGTGCATACCATATCCGCCAAAACACAAATAGCTCAAACAATTCTCACCAGTCAAGCATGTTACAATCCAAGGGGCTTTTTTACCGAAGTCAATTAAAATTAAGAGTATGTATGATCTTTGAAAGAATATTATTAACAGTTCTTGCTGTTCTGTTCTTTTTAAAAATTATCAGTTGAGCAGTATTGATTACAAACGTGCTAAGTGCAATCAGCAATTGAGATAAACAATTCAAGAAGATGCAGGCAAAAATCTTACGAAAAGCTTGCGTTCCCAAAGAAACATTTCCAGCAGCTAGCCTTTGATCTTCCAGTAACGAAGAGAAATCTTCCGGCTTTATAACATCGGATTCCTGCAGTTTTTTTCAGTAAATTACCAATCAAAAACACATGTAAAGCATGCGCACACAATTCAATCAGTATGCATATACCCTAGACATGGCCGCGGCAGTACAAGCGCGATCGAGCTTCGACTTGAGAAAAGCGCGGTACTCATCGGAATCAATCGGGTTCGTTAGATTGCGACCCAACGGCTGCGGATGAGGATTTGGATGCTTTGTGATCTCCACCACCTCATCCTCACCATTCTCAGGAGGTATCGATGACGTGGACGATTGAGAAAGCGCCGAAGGAGCGGCGATGTTGGTATCGCTGGATACGGAGGCCGCGGAGACTTCTAGTAGAAACTTCTCTAGCGCCCATTCCGATTCGCTTCTATTCATCGCCGGAGCTGTTGATGGTGGAGACGGAGGAGGAGACGGCCAGAACGTGTCGGAGAAATCGTCGACTGAGAACACACTGTTCATTGTTTGTTCTTTTCTTCCTTCTGTGCTGATCCTCTCTCGAGATTTTTTTGTGCGCGTAAACTTATTCTCTCTTTTACTTATCGTAGGGGTTCATGGATACCACCAGAAACAGCCAGGAAATCATCATCACATGATGAATTTTTAGATATTATAATTGGCCATGATCAATTTCTTAAGCTAATCTATGCTGAATAAGCATATGTGTGTGTGTGTGTGTGTGTGAAAAACTGGTTATCTTTAAATCTAAATTTTAAAGTTTAAGACAAGCTTATTATACTGTAATGTTTAATTACTGTTTAAGAATAAAAAAAATGGACATTATACTCATTTTATATTTAAAAAATATAAAAAAATTATTTTTATCTATTCAATCAAAACAGTCCTCATTATATTTATTTAGTTTGTTATAAAATAAAGTATCATCATTTAAAAAAAATTAACTCTAAACTTAGTTTTAAACCTCAAGTTAAATATGTTTTTTTATTTAACGAATATTTATTCATTAATTGCTTGTTATGAAAAATTCTTACAACCAATTGCTTATTTTTTGCAGTTTTAGGGGTGTTTGGCCATGTTTCAACTAGGATTTTTAAAAATTTTAAATATATTTTATTTCAAATTATATTTTTATATTTTAATATATTTATATTAAAAAAATAAAAAATTATTTTAATATATTTTTAAATAAAAACCGAACCAAATAATTTATCCCAAACACCACTTTAAACGTTACCACATGATCCGTGCGTGTTAAAAGGCAGCGGTAGCAGAAAAGAAAACTAGCGTACGGAGCACCTTGAAGCCACGACGCCGTTTATTAAAAACAGCGAGAACGGGTGGTGAGCTGTATCGACTATCGAGTACTAGCATAATACGGTGCGTGGGATAACATCTTCTCCCTTGTTGACATCTTAATTCCAGATTCAGACCATAATTTCCTGCTCTCTCTCTCTCAAATATCGCGATCCATTCCATTCGATTCAAGAAAACCGCCCTGACTCGAAGAATAATCCAAATCCGAAGGTACTAGATTTAATTGACAAAGCGGTTCTCACTGTCTTATGATGTTTTTTATTTTCTTTTATTTTATTTAATAATAGCGCATGTTTGGTTGCTGAATTATGATTAATGATAATGGATCTTTCCTCTGCATCTTTTTTACTGTTTGTTTTGTAGTTGCATTATCATTCATCTTAAATGGCAAACAGAGCTCAAATCGCGACCAACAACTCCGCACTCATTGCAATGATTGCCGATGAGGTAAGAGAGGATTCATCGATTTCCTTTGTAGTAAAAAAGAGAGAGATGTTTAACTAAATCAAGTATGTTAATTTGATGTAGGACACGATTGTTGGACTGTTGATGGCTGGAGTGGGTAATGTTGATTTGCGGAGAAAGACGAATTACCTCATCGTGGATTCCAGTATGTTCTTGAAATTTGAATGCCTTTTTCGCTTTCGATGCATCTTTATCTGAACATGGGTTATGCCAATCTCCAGTTTCATGATTAACTATTTTCTTTGGTGCTTTCTGTATTGATTTGGATATCCCATTTGAAATTTAATCCAAATATATGAATAAGCATATGGGGGGTTGCTTGACTAAAAGATGAAGTACGAAACCACGTAGAATTTCTGATTCATCATCTGGCAAGGAGAAGCACTGGATTTGGACCCAACAAAATTTAAATGTTTGAGCAATACCATGTTTCTAGGATTTTGTTGTGGCTGATACAATTCTTTGAGGGAATCCATCTTTGTGGTTGAATGTAACTATATCATGATATACTTGTCACATAAATGTCAGGGTATTCTTTTAAAATTTTGGTTTCTTCATGGTGAGTTATTGAACTGATGTCAAAGTCATATCCTTCTGCTTTGTTTCCTCTTCTACCTTTTGTTTTGGTTCTAAAGAAGGACCACCGTAAAACCCAATTTTTTATTATGAACTCCGCAGGGATGCTTATCATAACCAGTTGCTAAAAGGGTGGGAAAGGGGCAATATGAAAGCCTGTGGTTAATCATAGGTTCATAAACATAAAATTGTCATATCCCCAATACAGGAAAGTCCATCATGTCTAAATGAATTGTCCTCTGCAGCTCATTCTTCAAGCTCCAAGTTAATGCTTTACTTTATATGTCATTCTTGGAATGAAAGAGCTTACCGTTTACAAAAGAACTTTGATTTGATAATGTTTGGTTTGATTGCCAATAATGCCTGGGATCCTCTTCCAAGGCTGGAACATTTATTGACAGGTTCTAATTTCAGATTTTCTCTCTTTCCTTAACCCATCAAATAGAGAGTTGTGTTCAGTGTGGATATTCTTTTCAGAAATGCTATTGTCCTTTGCTTATGAAAATGCTTCATTATGCTTCTTAGAAACAACTGTTAAACAAATTGAAGATGCATTTAAAGAGTTCACGACAAGGGAGGATATAGCCATAGTGTTGATAAGTCAATATGTAAGTTGTTTCTTGAACTCGTGGTCATTTTAATTAATTTATCATGATTTTGTACAGATATGTATGCTCATTATATTGTTTTTTATTGAATACTTGTCACCTTTAACATTTAACTACTCGTTAGTTCAAAAGATGCTCCAGTCTTTTGCATTTGAAGCATAAGTGTCGCACGATAGCTCTTTCTTTCTTTCCTGTTCTGGTTCAATGTTAATGGAAGCAATAGTCTCTCAAAGGCATCTTTTCCAGTTATGATGCATAGAAGAACCGTAAGTCTGTGACAATTGTCAAGGACTACATTGATTAAATTGTTAGTGCTAATCTGGTATTAGGTTGGAGCAGTTACGTCTTCACATGTGTAAATATTTGGATGCTTAAAGAACACAAATGAAATTTTGATCAAATATGCAATACCCTGTTTGGGGTGGTGCTATAATGAATAGCTCACTTAGTTCCACATCTGTTCTGGGCACCGCACCATTGTAGATTCAGCATTGCTCTAGTGCATTGGTCTGTGACTTCTGTCTGTTTTTCAATTTCACTGCTCTTTACCCCCTTCATTGAATTAGTTATTTGATCTCTCTCTCTCTCTCTCTCACACACACACAAAAAAAATTCAGCATTTTTTCCCCTTGCACTTGATTTGCTTTGGGAATTTTTAATTAAAAGGTAACCGTTTCATCCTCTGTTTTGCAGGTTGCAAACATGATAAGATTTTTGGTCGATAGCTACAACAAGCCAGTTCCAGCGATTTTGGAGATTCCTTCGAAAGACCATCCTTACGACCCAACACAGGATTCAGTTCTTTCAAGAGTGAAGTACCTCTTTTCTGCGGAATCAGTGGCATCTGGAAGGCGTTGAGCAGAGACATGAAGCTTATGCTCATTGTTTGTTCAGTGCTTTATCGTCCTCCCCCAGCTGTATATTGTGGAATAGCTCTCTTTTACTGCTTGATTTAGTCGCTTCTCTTCCTGTTTTGATCAGTATATTGTAATTGCAATTTGGGGGTGTTTTGATGGAATACTTAGAATAAATCATTCTTAGGAGTGACATGGAACAGCTTTGATTATGCTACATAATTGAATCCCTTTGTTTAATGCTCCTCACCTCACGGTATTTTGTGGCAAACCCAGACTGAAATGACTTGAAATATAAATATTTGCAAGCAGTTGGTATCTGTTGGCCCTTTTTTGACCCATTGCAAAGTTTGCAGCTAGTCTTTTGTAGCTTGAGACTTGCCACGTCGGATTTCGTAAGGTGACACCAATTCTTGGTTTGATGGGGGCTATCTTGTTTTCTTTTAGGAAAGACCCCAAACTTTGAGCCAAAAAGTATGGTCGCACGCGGATAAGCTTTGCTTGTTTGGAGCGTCGTGACTCGACTTAACTAGTCCTGAACAAAATGCCTATATTTTATCACCAACCTGTCTCCGTCCCTATCAACCAAGGACTCAGCTAGTTTGCTATCCAAGTGTACATCCATTTCCTTGCATACCATGAAACACTTAAACCTCACTTCTGGAATAATACTATTGCTCGGAATTGATGTCAAACCGAAATCTGATGTTCTGAACTTTTGATGGCATGAATTGATGAACTTCCATCCAAAAGAGATTTCTTGGGATGCAGCTGAATGTTTCGCCCTCTTTGTTAGGCTCTTTCTGCCTGCACTGACATCAGAGCTCTGGATGCACAGGTCTTCTAAGCAGACGCTTATGCTAGAAGAATGAGATGAGCTTAGATGGATTGTAATGAAGGAATGGAAATGTTGAGGCAGTTCGAAATGTAGAACAATCCTACGATGAATTCAAATCTGCGCCACTACATTCTTACGCTATCTTTCCTTGGCATGCAAAATATTCAAATAAACCAGATGTCACGTGAAAAGCAACTTGCACACTGCTAGATTTTCTATCAATGGTGGCCATAGCCCTACCCTCCCCGAAAACACAAAATGACAATTTTTTGTCTAATTCATATTGAGTCTGATGGCAATGCAGCTGGATGAAAGCCAAAGCTGAGATCCTAATAACTCAGCAGTGGTTGATAGAAAAACTCGTGGATTTTCCATTGAATTAACAGAACCCTGGCAGTAACTTTTATAAAGTGCTTGAGGTGTTGAAGACACTGGAAACGTCCATGCTAGTAAACAACATGATTCATTTTTATTCAATTTCAATGCATATCGCTGTTGAAAATATGAGTTACAAGCTATCATTTCATCCCAAAAAAATTGTGTTCAAGGAAGCGCAGCTTTCAAAGATTTGGTGAAACTCTCTAGTTCCTTCAATCCTTCCTCGGGAGATTTTGCTTCACCCAACAACTTCACCATCGCACTACCAACAATGACACCATCAGCACCCCATCCTGCTACCTGTTACAAAAGAAAGAAATTCCAAACTAACACGGCATTAAGACAATCTAAAGGCATCAAGTTACATTATGCCAAAGCCAACAGCTACAGGGTTTGAAGACAAACCTGCTTGACATGCTCTGGTTTTGATATGCCAAAGCCAACAGCTACAGGTTTGGTTGTTATCTGTCATAAAAAGAAGATTGAAATGAGGGATGTGTAATGCCATTTACTAAAAGACATCCTGAAGGAGTCAATAATTGTCTCAATGCCACCTATCAATAGAGGGCCCTGTGAAAGAAATCTGATTATAAAGACAAACCTCTTTAATATCCTGGAGAAGGGTTTGAACTCTGTCACTTACAGACGCACGAGTACCAGTAACTCCAACTGAGCTTACCTATAATTAATGAAAAAATGGAAATGTCACAAAAGATAGCAATTCAGAAGAAATGGAGATGTCAAAAAAGATGGCAAACCATTGAGTACTTCATCTTTGTTCATATCAGAACTCAACTAAGATTAAGACAAAAGATTAATTAACTCCTAAAATGCTCTTACAAGATACACAAATCCATCTGCCGCTTCAACAATGGCTTTCATTCGTTCTGTTGGAGTAGTGGGTGTTGTAAGAAGTACCTGTGCATCACCAAGGTGCAAAGTAAGATACAGTGAACACATGGTAGATTCTTATCTTTCACGAGCCACTCTACATATAAGCTTGACAATTCAAAAGGTAAATTGCAAGAAAACCAATACTCACCACCGAAAGGTACCCTGCTTCAATTATCACACAACCAAAAATATTTTTTTAATGAAAACCAGCAGACACCATCAACATAATAACAATGAGGTAAAGGTGTTGATTTAGATCAATAATACATCACAAACAACTTATGTTTTCCAAAGAGAAAAGCAAAGAAAGGGTCCTTTTTCTTTTTAACACTATCACCAACTCTACAATCAATTGCAACTCGTATACATGTTTTCAGATTTTTTGGCAAAGCAAAAGGAAATGAAGTGTTTTTATATCAACTCCTTAGGGACACGCAGTATTAATAGACAAAATGGAAATACATCATCCTGAAATATGAAGTGAGACAGACCAGTTCAAGCCCATTCTTGACAGCTTCCTTCCTCAGAACTTGAGTCTCCTCCAGAGGAACATCTGGGACCACAAGTCCTGCAAAACCAGTATAGGTTTATGCATATAGTAATGATGTACATCACCCAGAACTCACAAAAAATAAACGGAGAAAAAAAAAACTAGTAATGCGCACAGTGATCCTCGTTTCCCACATCATTCAGGCATGATAAAGATCATTAAAATAGGCAGTTAGGTGCTGCAAAATAAACCTTCCATTTACCATGCACGCCGATGTCGTTTACAGTGGACATAAACTTCTCAATTCCACGCTTTAGAATTGGATTGTAATATGTAAATAATGCAATTGGGCACGATACTTGGGGAACCACCTGTGCAGTCAACAGTTGAATCAATATAAGGAAATTCAAATAATAAAAGAAACTGGCAACAAAGTTGTAAATGGGGATACTGTATGCTTATTCTATGGGCAGTCACTTCTTCACTTGCCTATGACCATATGCTCAAGCAAACTATGCTTAATTGCAATCTAAGCAATTAATAGCATGACAAAAGGAATTGTGCAGTTTCAAAAAAAATTCAGTAGTGTCACCAATCCACCAATTCTATCTCTGTCTCAGCATGGTAGAAGTATAGCATCGTAGTATAATGGCCTTACCTCCTTTAACATTGATGTGATTGCTTCAAAATTGGTCCCTCTCGCCAAGGAGCGTGTAGCTGCAGCCTAAATCAAGAGACTCCGATTAAAAAATGGATATGAAAATTCATCCAACCAGCAACCACTTTATAATCATACCTGGATAACTGGACCATCTGCCAAAGGATCAGAGTAAGGAACACCCAGTTCAATTATGTCACATCCACAGGCGTCCAACAACTTCAAGGCTTCTGCCGTTGTTGAAAGATCAGGATCACCGGCTGTGATGTATGGAATGAGCGCCACCTTCACACACAAGCACGCTTATCAAAACAACATTATGAGAAATGGATTATATTTCCTCTCACCAGTTTCCCCCATCCAAATAAATTTTCCAGACCAAAACTCTTAATCCAATCCCCTCCTCGCAACCCGAACCCCACAAATAATTCAATCCAACCTATGTAAAAAGTTGTTTCATCTTCTAATATTATCAATTGATAACACAAATGAGCTCCTCTAGTCTCCCATCTTTACTTATGACATGGCTAACACAGAAATCAGTAGAAATATTTGATTCAACAGGGATATTAACACACAGAGACTCCTCTGCAACTTTAATCTCCGCTTATGGAGTAAATTCCCAAAACTGCAAACAGTATATATATATATATATCAAATGCACGTCAACTATCAAGACAAAACCCTCATATAACAAAAATTTACTATGGGAGCGGTACTTACTTTGCCTTGTTTCTTGAGATTGGAGAATGTTTCTCCTATACCAAGACTTCGGCTTGCAGTGAGAGACGCCATTGGCGCGAACCTTCTGGTTGAAACGATAGGGGGTTTATTACGAACGATGAAATGGATCTCCGGTTTCTTCAGTTGGAGGAAGGAAGGGGTTGATTTCAGGGCAACAGCCATTACTCGCACTGCACAGCGAGAGGGCTATCTTGACACAAAAGGTTTGGAGTGCCGGCGGGCAGGCCTAAGGGGCTGTACTGTGATATGGCTTTTCTAGTTTTTTTAATAAGGGTTAGTTTTGGATGGTGAATAGAGATTCGATTTTGTTAAGAATATATAGGTACCAGCGCTCCTTGTTCACATTGGGTCATCGGAGACCTCGAAGAGTATCAGGTCTTGTTCAAATCCTCAGATAACGTGACAACTAGTTATTCGACAATGATATACAATGTGGCCCAAAAAAGGAAAGGTTCGACCAGTGGTTAAGGCTCGGTTCAGTCCAGGTACAAATCACAGCTGCGGTGACTGTTAACTAGGTTGTTTTACTGGGTTAATATTTTTCCGGTTCAACTTAAAACCTAATTTAAATCAGGTTTATGTTTTGCATGTAAAATATTTACTGGTGTGTATATTCTTGAAATATCTAGCTTTTTTTTTTGTATATTTTTATTATTTTAATATGATGGTATTAAAAATAAATTTTTTTAAAATTATTATTTTAATATATTTCTAAAAACAACATTTTAAAAATAACCATTACCTCCTACACACTTTTTTTAATTTGTTTTTTTGAAATATTATAATAAGAATGTATCCTCATTATGTGATGTGTGATGTTCGGTGGGGGTGAGGAAGGTGACGTTTGCACATCTCAATGAAGAAGGATTATTGATGAGATTCTTTAGTGTATATGCATGTACATGATCCATGTTTTACAAAGAGTAATTACATGACTTAATGTTATCCCAGGCATGATCATATGTGTTTGGTTTAACTTTTGTGGTTGAGATTATGGTTGGGTACAACCTAATTATGCACAAAACTCAACCACAAAAACTAATATTTCTTACTTTTCATAGCTTTTTAATGGATCCCACACCCAAACCTTTAACCCTCCACCTCAACCTCCCCCAATGAGGTTTGATGGTCCTGCTGTTTTTTATTTTTGTTTTTTTCAGTCGCAGCATGTTGCAAGAGTTTACTGTTTTTCAGAGGCTACACCAACCACCGCCATTGTTAGAAATTCAATTCATAAGTGTTTTTTAGTGCACCATGTTGTTTTTTGTTTTTATATTTCAAAATTATTTTTTAAAAAATTATTTTTAAAACTTTTTTTTATTTCGAGTTATTTTTTAGTATTTTCATATTGTTTTAATATGTTTATGTTAAAAATAATTTTATAAAAAAATATTGTTTTAATATATTTTAAAATAAAAAACTTTGAAAAACAGTTCTTACTACAATAAACTTTTAATTGATTATGACTGAGTTAGGAAGAGTGGGACAATTTAGTTTGGAATATTTACTTTGTGTAAAATGTTTTATGAAAAAATAGTTCCACTATTATTTGTGCTTAATTTTTTGTACAATATTTTAAAAATTAGTTAAGGTAAGATATTTTATAATTAGCTTTCGATCTTTGTTTATTTTTTAGAAAAATATTTTTAACTTATTAAGGCTATGTTTGATGTACAATAACTTGTTTTTAGATAAAAAGAATATTTTACCATGTTTCATTGTTCTGGCTATATATGTTATAATATCTCAAAAAATTCAAGTAGTTTGAAAGCAAGGTTTATATATTAGATAATCATTTAATATTTTGATTCTGACAATCTAGTTCATTATCCCTAACCAAAGTGGTTAGTGCCTCGTGTTTGATAGGTCTAGGTGATCAATACCTATAAAAGGTCTTATTTAATAAATTTAAAGACCTGTAAAAGGTTTTTCTATTATGAAAATATATTTTTGTTATAATGTATGCCTTATGCAGCATTGATATTGATAAAAATGCGGTGAATTTTTATAGAACTTTTATACATCGAGGGTATAGGGAGACTATAATTCAATCTTAGATTAAGCCTATAAAAATTGAATTATTCCTCCAAGCTAAACTCATAGCATTGGGCTCTTTCTTTACACTAATCCTATAACTTTGGCTTTTCTCTAAGGCTAGGTGATGGGTCATGGTTTCTCAAATCAACCCCATTTAAGAGATAACACAAGAAAGTCATAATCCAAAATAGAGCTATGTCTTTTCGGATGTCTGGTCCCACGATCGGGTTTGGATGCAACCGCGTCTAACTCCACGTCCACACCCAGTCCCACAATCAGGCCCTGGCGCGACCACGCCCAACTCTACATTGGGCAATGACGCATCCACGCCCAGCTATCTCTTGGGCTTGGGGCGTGAATTAAAGCCCAACATCCCTTAGATTGGGTGTGAAGCTGAAGGGTCACTCTACACTGAGGTCCCCATACCCTGAGCCTGGATTGATAATCATGATGCCCATCATAATACCATTAAATACGAACAAGCAGCCCATGCTTATATTAATTAGATGTGATAATACGAGCAATAGAATAATATTATTTTACTATTACAAAATCACATCGCTATCATTTCTACGTTGCATAAAGCAAGTCAAGTCAGGTAATATAAAAGGAAGCATGAATAGATAGAAAGTGGGAAAAAAAAACAACTTTATACTCTGAGACAAAACACATTCTCGACTTTTTCTTCCTTCTTCTCTTCTCTATCTTCATAAAAACTAATTAATACTTCCATTAATATCTTTTGCTACATAAAAAAATACATGATACTAACTTGATCTTCGGAGGGTCTCCCATCAACACCCCCAGGAGACTTTGTGCAGTATTTATTCTAGAAAAAACCGATATTCCCCCAGAGAAAGATTTACACAAGAAAAAGTCTGCGTGGTCTTGAAGTTGAGGTCATTGAATATACCATAAAGGGTGTGGGGGTAATTTCAATGAATAATTTACCCTAAAAAATTCCCTGTGATTTTTATAATCTCATAACTAGGCATATTAGGGCTGGGCTAAGCCGAGCCATGTTTCATGAGACATGAATTCTTGGGTATTCAATGGTTTTTTAAACTAGTTAAATCTAGGCTTCTCAAAATGCTAATAAAATCTCCTATTATTTTTCGTGTTTGGTTTATATATATAAAAAAAACTAAGTGTTAAAAGGAGCAGGGTAGAAATCAAGTAGTGGTGAGATCAAGGTTTGATGACAAAGATAGTTATGTAAAATATTTGTATCTCTCGAGAATTAAAGGTGGTTTTCATGTGTTTTAAATATTTTTTATTTGATTAAAAAAATTATTGATTATTTTTTCAATAAATCAAACATAAAAAAATATTTTACACAAGCATGTTTTATATAAAATAAATACAGTATAAATATTTTAAAAATAATAATTCATTTATAATATTATCAAATTATTTCAACTTCGTTCACTACCATCATCTTATTATTGATACTACTATTACCATTTTTGCATTGCCACCCATCACTTTATTACTTTTGTTGTCTCTACTCAACCATTTTCATTATTATTATTATTATTATTATTATCATAATAATCTTCAATTCATCATCACTAATTCATCACCATATATAACACATCATTATTATACTATCATTGAATTTTTTTTCATCATGAGGTGCTAAATATCATAAAATAATATTCACATAAATATTATAGAAGAATATTTTAGTATTGAAATATTTTATAAGAAACAAACATTATTTTAACTAGATTTGTTTCAACATCCTTTGTCTTGGATGTTTTATAAATGAAAGTACAATTAAATGTTAAAACCTCGATTAGTAAATTAATTATGGGTTTTGATCCAATTCAAAACTCAAGTTCTGAATCACCAGATTAATTTTAAAATAACATTGTTTTAAATAAAAATAATTTTTAAAAAACTTTTAATGTTGACATGATCGGGTTTTATTTAGGTTTGACCAAATTAAATAGATTGTAAGTTGTCCCACCAAATCATTTAAATAAATTCAACCCAAATCAGATTTTGAATTAGCCGATATGAAGTTTGACTTACCAAATGTGTCATGTTTGATGACTATAATTAAGTTTTTTAAAAAACAAGCGATGATTGGATTCAAAACCTCCTCGTCAGAGGTCAACCTTTAAATATTTGTACTGTTTTATATGGGTAGAGTTTTACGTTAACAATTTATTGAATTTAGGCACTATTTAGGGTCGAGGTTGCGATTGCGATGAAACCTTGATCCCAAATGCAGCCTTAAATGTGTGCGAGTATTATTTTTGATATCATGAAAGGAATATGAACCCAAAAAAAAACCAAAAGAAAAGAAGATTTTATTGTACTCTTAGTTACATGACATTATTCATTTGAATAATAATTTTTCTCTCTTTAGTTTTTATTTTAATTTATATATATATATATATATATTTTTCTTTTAATTTTCAATATTATATTTTTCAAAGAGTGAAGTTCATAATTCCTTTTCAGTTTATTTTTACAAAGTTATTCTAATTTTATAATTCAGATTACAACTTTGACCGTTTAACATGGTTAACTTGAATTTCTTTCTACTTTTTCTATTTGATTTTTTTTAAAATTTCATCATTAAATATTGAGTTAATTAGGGATTGAATTTTATGATTTATTTTGGTTTGCTTTCTATGTGGTTATTCTCATCTCATGACTCGGATCACGTGTTTGACAGGTTAACCCGGGCTTACTCGAATTATTTTTTTTGTTATTTTTAATTTTAATTACATCCTTCAATATTAGATTTATTGGAGATTAATCTTCATAATTTGTCTTAATTTTCTTTCTATTGGGTCATTATAATCTCATAATCCGGGTCGCGGGTTTGATAGATTAACCAGAGTTAACTCGAGTTATTTTTTTATTTTTTTAATTAATTTATTTTTATTTTTATCGTTAAACATCAAGTTTATTAAAAATCAAATTTTATAATCTATTTTGATTCACTGCGGTTACGTTTTTGTTCCAGTTAATTCATGCCTGTAGCTGCATCTTTACCTTCCTATTCTGTCTACCTAAACCTATTGTATATGCTTAATAGCAGTTTTTCTTGTTGTTGCATGTGACTCTGATTTACGCTTACATCTCCAGTACATGCTTCATAAATTTGCAAAGAGGGCTCCCTATCCATGCATCCTTGCACGGTCAGTTATTTCTTGTATACGGTCGCCGTCATTTCTGTTGACTTGTATGTAAATGGAGGGCGTTCTGTTTAAATTTATGGAAGTGTTCTTGCCGAGCAGCCCAGGAAATATAATTTATCAAGTGCTGCAGTGTGTGGCTATCCGACTTGATTTTATTTACTATGTTTTCCAAATTGTGATACTTCAACTCTAAAACTAATTCTTGTGCCCGCCGTCAAGGTGGTGAAATAACATTCTGATCTCTGACGGTCCATTCTGGTGGTGCGGTGCACAGAATTGTCTCCGAATTCTTGACAGAGCGCTCATCTTTTCTCTGTTCCTACTCCCTATTCCCTTGTTTGTCAGATTGCCCCCCTCAAATGTGACCAGTTTTGCCGTGATTTTGAAATATTTTTA
>Ga0325404_1001250_pt1 | contig 26973 bp, 23 predicted proteins | sample PopdelMetagenome_18_FD_205664 | JGI IMG/M metagenome (GOLD analysis project Ga0325404, IMG submission 205664) | Populus deltoides microbial communities from Bellville, Georgia, United States - Xylem-Control-R1 | ecosystem: Host-associated > Plants > Phyllosphere > Stem > Wood/Secondary xylem...
TAAAAAGCTAGTATATTGAGAGGTTTTTCAAGATTAAAATTATTAATTTATTATTACAATCTACAATACTTAAAGGCATATATATACGATGATTTTTAAAAAAATGTTTTAGCTTTCTATTTAATTTTCAAAGTCCAAGAGCCTCCATGTGAGTTTTTTTTTATTTTTAAGAACAACTCAATAATGTATTTTGACATTTCTTTTGACTGCAAAATGAAAGCAGTCTTGGGCTATGCATGCCTATTATAACAAATAAAATGATACAATAATAAGCTCATCTGAAAAAAATATTTATGAATATGATAGTTATTATTTTTTAAAATATTTTTTATTTTAAAATATATTAAAATAATATTTTTTATTTAAAAAAATTATTTCTAATACCACCATATCAAAATAATTTTTCAATTTAAACCATCAACCATTTAAAAAAAGTTGTAAAAGCAACCATATTCATGCTCTCTAGTTAGTTAAGCCCCTTAGGCCTTAACTATAATAGCCAGCTAATATAACTTTTACATGCAATATTGTTGCCCCTCGAAACTTATTTTAGCTTTGTAAACAATCACATATTCCCCTCACCATAGCCTGACGTGGCATGATCTCGAGGCCGAAGCCACGTTGACCTATGTGCCTATCGCCATCCAAAATCGCCGAAGCCACGTTGACCTCTGTGCCTATCGCCATCCAAATTCTCACGGCGTCATCTCCGCGCTAGAAAACTTGTAGCTCAAGGTACAACCTCGACCTCCAGAGCTTGACTCGAGTCAATGAAAAGATTCCACGTGTCTATTGGACTCTTTCCCCTCGATAAACCCTCAAATGCCACGTAATTTCTATGCAAACTCCAGGCAACTTCCAGTTTTCCTTTCCAGAGACACTCCCTTCCGCTCTCTCTCCCACACAAATAAAAATCAATCGAGCAATCAAATTCGCCATTTTTAAGGTTTTGAAAGGTAAAAACTATCCTTCTCTCTTTGTTATTTCCACAATTATATCAACTCGATTCATCTTTGCTTCCAAGGTCAACTCTTCTCTGTTTTGTGATTTTTTTAGTGATTTTTCGTGAATTTTGTTTTAGATTTTGTGTGTGGTTTTTTTAGTGTTTCAAAGAAATCATGTTATTTTTTTCTTTTATTTTTTTTTACTATTTTACACTAACTATTTTCTGGTTCTCGTTTTCTATAGTGATCTTGTTTTTGATTGGTGTACAATTTGAAAAAAATGCGATTCTCTTTTTCCATTTTGTGTGTGGTTTCGTGTTAGGGTTTTGAAAGAAATCGATTTCTGTTTTCTTTTATTGAGATTCTAGTTTGTGTGCGACTTCTTTCTTGTTCTAGATGCTCTGTTTCTTTTTTTTTTTCTCGTAAAACGTTACTTTTTCTTTCGTTTTTTTGGTTTGTGATCAGTTCGACTCTTTTGTTTATGATTATTTTTTCATTGGTGTGTAATGTGAAAGTGTGATACACACACATTAAGGGTTTAATCAATACTGTTCTTTTGGGTTTCAAAGACTTTGTAATACTACTTTACTTGGTAAGTTCTGTTCTTTGGCGTTTTACTTGCTCTGTTCTTTTCTTATTTTATCTTTCCTTTGCAGATTTTTTGCTTTTATGGGTTTTCTTTTTAGAGTTTTAGGGTTTTTATGGTGGGTTTTGTTTCTTGATTTTTTGTTTTTTGTATGTTATTATCTGTTTGGATTCTGGGAAAGAAAAGAAAAGCAAAGAAATGAAAACAGGTGAACGGGAAAGAAATGTCAAAAATTGAAATTTGTGTCTGTAACGTGATTAGTTGAACAATGAAAGGAATCTCGGGATTCAAGAAAGCAAATGTGATAATTCGTAGGAGTTTCTTGATATGATTTGTGAATGTATGTGAAGTTATTTTTCACTTTTTTGACTGATTTTGTTTCCTTGATAGTACTTCAAGATGATAAGTTCATTTTATCCTTATTTTAATTTTCTTAGTTGTGATGAAAGGCAATAAATTGGAGTTATGTCGGCTGCCTCTCCGTCACCTTTCTATTCTATATTAAGAAACAAAAATCAAGAATCCCTGATCAACTGTGATGATCTTATTTTCTTTCAATTATTTTTCATTTTTTAAACGGGTCACGGAAAAGGTGTTTAAAGCGTTCATTAGCAAATGATGGTAACAGAAAAGAATTTTGGATAATTAAATTTACAATGATTTGCTAAACTCTTATTTGGGATTTTAAATTAAAGGCATGCTAATAGAAGTTCTTCTGAAGTGCATCACTGTTTCCATTTTCAGTTATTGGATGAGAAGTTTGAAGATTTTTTAAAATTTTGCTGTCTTTTGATATGCTCAACTCAGAAGGAAGTTTTGGAATTCGTAAGCAAGTTATTGATGATGTTTAACTCAAGGTCTGGCTGTGATGAGAAAAAACACGAAAACCTATGAAATTAGACCCTCTTTGTATTGAAGAATGAAAAGTTCTTATATTTTTGGTATCGTTTATATTTATGAATGTATATGTTATTTGTTTCTTCCTTTTTCGCAGAACTGATTGGCTGCTTCATTTGATCATAGATAATGGCTGATTTGGAGGAATACCAAATGGAAGAAATTGATGATGACCCCATCCATGTCATGTTAGAAGATGAGGGCACACATGACATGGTATGTTCCGTTGAGCTTATTATTAGATGTAATGTTAATGTCTTGATGACAATTGCGTGGTTTCTGTTTTCTCACTTTTCTATTGGTTTCTGTTTTCTTAAGAAAGTTAACACTGCCTTGGCTAGAAACAGGCCTTTAAACTAGTTTGGAGACATAGTTAGAAACAGTGTAGCTTTCTTCAGACTCAAGTATTTCGGGCTCAGTATCTATTTGAAATAGTGCATTGTCATGACCCTCGATTTGAGGGATGGTGATAGCATTCCCTTTTCTTTTCTTTTCTTTTTTCTTTTTTTTTGTCAGAAGTAATTGGACATGTGATCAGTTAACTAATTTTTATATAAATCTCTGAAATGCATGCGGGGCAATGTAATCTTTCATGTGATGTAAAACCTTTCCATGTTAGATTGAGACAGTATTTGTTAATGTGATAGTGGATTGCTTTTTAAAATGTTTTTTGTTTGAAAATAAATTAATTTTTTTTTATTTTTTTAATTTTTTTTAATATCAGCATCAAAACGATTTAAAAACATAAAAAAACTAATTTATAAAAAATATTGAAAAGCAAGGTAACACCTCAATAACAATCAGACTCTTATATGATTACATAATACATTACTTGAGCCTTGTGGTCCCTCCTGATCCTGACACGTGTCTCTTCATTTATGCTTAATTGTTAAAAAAAAAAGGCTTTCTTTTGTATATTGCTTGTCGTTTTGGTGTTTTTATGGAGACTAGATATTAATTCAGCTTTTCATCTTCATTCGCAAATCCTTTCATAACTGTTCTTTTCTTTGTTTGCAGATTCCAACTTATTCATACAAGTCCAGTTCTTACAAGAGTTCAGCAAGCTGTGCTAATTTTCCTGGTCACATAAAGCAGGAGGACATAAAAATTGAAGATGTTGTTAGGCAGTATGCTCTTTGTTTCCTTCCAGCCAAGTCAATATGCAGGTTCAAGACTGTTTCTAAAGAGTGGCTTAAGTGGATAGACAGTCCTTTTTTTTCCCACAAGCAGACCAACCACTTCAAGCATGTTTCTGGTCTTTTCTGTCAGTTTCCTGGCGAGAGTCCCTCCTTCATATCATTCAATCCAGTTGCTTATGGCGTTTCTAGCCCCACTCTCCGTTTCTTGCCTGAACCTATTGATGTCCGAACCTCTTGCAATGGATTACTTGGCTGCCAAAGCCGCCTTGGAGATAATGCTTACTACATTTGCAACCCCGTGACTAAGGAATGGAGGGTGGTTCCAAAGCCAACTTTATATCATGGACCTGAAACAGCCATAGCACTTGCCTTTGAACCTGATGCACTCAAATTTGGAGCGCAATATGAGCTTGTCTGTGCAGTCACTCTACCAGATAGGGCAGCTCTTCTGTTTGAAATATACTCTTCAAGGACAAACTCTTGGAGAGTATGCACAGCTATGTGCTTGGAGCTGGATGCTCTGCCTCTTAATGGCGATGGTTTCTACATCAGAGGATTTGTCTTTTGGGAAACCCAATCAGGTGCAGTTCTGGGTTTCGATTTGAAGGAGGAAGAGTATGGAATTCTCAGTCTCCCACCTAGCAGCAACCCGACAGGTGCTTTGACAGAGTTGCGGGGGGAGTTGTGCTACCTTCTGCCTCACAAAGAAGATGACGCATGGTCAATTGAGGTCTACGGAAATATGGACATGAGCCTGAGGCGTGTAATTCCTCTTCATTCTGAGGTTTTGGGTCATCTTGTAGATGGACAGTGCCGGGCTTTGGCATTTGTGAATGATGACACAATGATCATTGCTCTTGGGATGAAAGTGATTGCTTATCATGTAAGAGCACATAAGATGGAATGGGTAAGTGATGCCAGGACTGATGGTTTTGTGAAGTATTTGCCATACGTGAACAGCCTTGCACCCGTGGGCCCTTTCATGCGCGACACAGCTTTGTATCCGTGAGATTTCCACAAAGACTCTCTGAACCTGGATTGCTGATTCCAGGATGGATGTCTCAGGACTATCGACTATTAATATTCTTTCTGTTTTTGTGAATTATCAGACATGACTTCTGCTCAAACCGAGAATACGGTGGAAGCTAAACATAGAATTTCCTTTTGAACTCCAATTCTTCCGTGGGATATTTTGACCTTGTGCTGGAGCTTTTAAAGCATGATTGAATGATGCAAATGATTTTCTTTTTTGATCTGCTGTCACTGTTGTGAAGGGGTAAACTTGTGAATTCAAGCTAGTTATGATGGAATTTCATAAATGCTATCACCTTCCATTTTTCATACGCGTTCTGTTATGGTTACTGATTGCCTTATTCTTTGATGATGCCCTTTCGCAAATCGTTGAGTTTTGTTATTTAATAGAAAAAGAATGAATGCAAAAAGAAAGGTGTAACCATATGTTTGTTTCTAGGGAAAGAAAGCTAAGAGATTTTCCTGACGGAAGTTCAGCGATTATCCTGAAATTGTTTTCTGAAGTTCCTGTGGGCTTCAAAGTTGAAAGATTGGTTCGTTGTCTTTACATCTACCTTTTCTAATCATGTAATGCATTTGTACCTTTTTTTTGTAACTACAAAGCAGCAGCAGCATCGGCTAGAGTAGTTTTATCGAACGCACCTCAATACTAGTACTTCGTATCTCGCATCGACTGCTAATTCAATGCTTGGCTTCCTATAGATTTAATAAACGATGACAGGGTATGAAGCAAATTCCTATATATCTTCGGGGAAAATCATGGCCGGAATGATCTCACAAGTCATATAGCAACTACAATTCCAAAGGCTCCCATGAAAAGTAGCTGCCTCCAGGATATCGTGCTTTGCTGATTTTGCTAGAATGAGTTTTCACCAAATGCGTGCCTTGTTATTCTTTGACTTCATTTATTTTTTATTTTATAATTAATCATGCTTCTGCTTGGATCAACTGTAGCTTATCAAAATGTTTTGTCTCCGACGTTGTGCTTCTTACAAGTGTGAAGACAAGCATCAATCAAGAAATGGTAAAAAAAAAAAAAGGTGGCAGAGACAATAGGGGGGAGAGAGAGAGAGAGAGAGAGAGAGAAGTCCACCTTTGTAGGAGGTTTACAGGTATCTACCATGCAACCCCTTTTCCTTCTCTTTTCTTTGAGATCCTACCCATCTTCTTCATTCAGGTAATTTTTTTTCCAGTTTGTAATATCATCCTCCATTCACTGGAATTGCAAGTTTGCGACAAAAAAAAACACATCATGAAATTACAGGGGGTCAATAGAAGGAAATGCTAGAAATTAAATGCCATAATTCCATAAGATCTGATCATAGGAAATGAGAAATAGTGAGGCCTCTAAATTGGAGTCGTTTTGAAGACATGAAGGTGCATGCTTGAAGGAGAATATTTATGATCATGCTTTGTCGGAGCAGCCTAATAGTACTATACTACAAAAAATAAACATCCTTGTTCTCTTTTGTTATAGTTCTTATGTTAGAATATATGTTTTGATTCATCTCTTGATTGCTTCTGATCCTGTCATTAATATTTTCAGGGATCCTAAAATCTTGAGACGAGCAGTCTGGGGGATTCGTGGAGTTTCCGGCGTGTAACGCTAAATAACCTTTTGGCCGGAAGTTCTTCATGAGATAAGGAAAAAAAGAAGAATGTCTTCAACCCCTGATGCTCCCTCGCCAGATTCTGGCTCCCCCCCTCCTCCACCAGCGTCACCACCACCTGAGAATTCAACATCTGCACCCCCACCTCAATCGGATACTCCACCACCAGATACATTATCTCCTCCTCCACCATCTCCACCACCTCCACCAGCGTCACCACCACCTGAGAATTCGACATCTGCACCCCCACCTCAATCGGATACTCCACCACCAGATTCACCATCTCCTCCTCCACCATCTCCACCACCTCCACCGCCAACTAGTGATTCTCGTTCTCCTCCACTGCCAACTAGTGATTCTCGTTCTCCTCCACTGCCAACTAGTGATTCTCGTTCTCCACCATCTCCAGTACCCCCTCCTAAACACAGAGAAGATGCTTCGCCACCTCCTCCACCCCCTCCTAAACACAGAGAAGATGCTTCGCCACCTCCTCCACCAAGTTCAGAAAACTCACAACCAGCACCTCCAGATTCATCAAATAATGGTGGAGGACTTACTTCAGATCAGATTAAAATTGTAGTTGGGGTTGCAGTTGGTTTCGGTATATTCCTTATTGCCTTGATTTTCATCTGTGCATACTGTTCGCGCAAGAAGAAAAGAAAAAATAGGCATTATTATGGAGAAAATCCTCAAGGAGGTACATATGTTGTTTCACCAAACCTTATGTTTTTGTAAATCATTTCTATCACCATTGATTACTGTTAGGGAGTTGTCTGTGTTTGAGGAGATGCGTGGGCTCTCGCATCTGTGTCGGGTTTGTGTCTGCACTATGAGAGCTTACACGTAAAACAAGACTCATCTCCAATCCAAAAACCTAGACTATTGGATCATGAATCCATCTTATATAAGATAAGCATCTCTTTTTTCCCATTCCTTTGTAGAAGTATTTAACACAACTCCCTCTCCTGTGGAGGTATCTAAACCTTCACATGTAAGCCAGACCCATTCGAACACAACTCCTCTTGGAAGTATTTAACATTCCTAATATGATATCTAGAGCTTGGAGCTTAGCTCGTTTGCTCAATCATGGCGAAGTAAACAAAGCTACGAGAGTCTAACCACAATCGCCACTCATCCCAAGCCGAACCATCATCTTTGATACCAATTTGTCAAGGAGCTTATACACAAAGATGTTAGAGTCATGAGCCAATCTTATATATAAAAGCATCTCTTTTTTCCCATTCCTTTGAAGAAGTATTTAACACAACTCCCTCTCCTGTGGAGGTATCTAAACCTTCACATGTAAGCCAGACCCATTCGAACACAACTCCTCTTGGAAGTATTTAACATTCCTAATATGATATCTAGAGCTTGGAGCTTAGCTCGTTTGCTCAATCATGGCGAAGTAAACAAAGCTACGAGAGTCTAACCACAATCGCCACTCATCCCAAGCCGAACCATCATCTTTGATACCAATTTGTCAAGGAGCTTATACACAAAGATGTTAGAGTCATGAGCCAATCTTATATATAAAAGCACCTCTTTTTTCCGTTCATCTTTTAAGTATGAGATAATTACTTCTAATATATGCACCCAACCATTACATTATAACACTCTACCGATCATGGTTGGATTGCATTATCTCAACTAATGTACAAATATCATGTTTTGTGATAGTATACCTTCTTTTCAAATACAAAATGTATAAGCCCTCCTTTTTATATAACTTAGAAATTAAGTAGATTTCAAATGGTTCATCCGATTTCAGAATGGTTCAAGCTATTTCTTAATTTCCTTCAATCACTGTTTTGAGAGAAGGGAGTTGTATTGTAACTTCGTTAGTCTGGTTTTATGTTCAGAAACTGGTTATGCAAGAAAAGCTTCTTCTGTTGCTTCAATTCATTTTGAACCTGTTATAGATCACGTATAGCCCCTCCAATTTACTCATAAAAATGACGGAAAAGATGTCTTGATACCTCTGCTAAATATTTTTGAAGAGCGTTCAAGTAAATATCAGGTTGAATACTTATGAGATTATTGCTGAATCTTGTTTCTGTGTCTGGCATCCCAGGTGATTCATTTTTTTTACAATTCCAAATCAATTAGATCCTTCATTGATAATGTTCTATTTTTACGCGCAGGGAGTGAACAATTTTCTTATAACTACAGCTCACAGCAATCAAACTGGCAAAATGGTCCCCCAAAAGAACATGTTGTGAAGCTATCCCAATCACCAGGTGCAATGGGGTCTCCCTGGCTTGCACAACCTCCACCTCCACCGATGGGGAACAGTGATGATATGAGCTCCATTAACTCTGGCCCATACCGCCCCCCCTTGCCGCCTCCGTCACCAAATCTTGCTCTTGGTTTCAACAAAAGTACCTTCACATATGATGAACTAGCAGCAGCTACAGGTGGATTTGATCAAGCCAATTTATTAGGTCAAGGTGGGTTCGGTTATGTGCACAAAGGTGTGTTGCCTAATGGGAAGGAGATTGCAGTTAAGAGCTTAAAGGCAGGTACTGGACAGGGTGAACGAGAATTCCAGGCTGAAGTTGATATCATTAGTCGTGTCCATCACCGCCATCTTGTGTCACTTGTTGGTTATTGTATTGCTGGAGGGCAAAGAATGTTGGTCTATGAGTTTGTTCCCAACAAGACCTTGGAACATCACCTTCATGGTAAGTTTCTGTTTCTGCTTCTGCTTCGTTTTCTAAGCCACCTCTCAATTGTAAAGTTTCTTGTTGAACGATAAAAGAAATGTTATGGTGCCTTAATTGTAGACTTTCTAAGATTACAGAGAAGTCTGTCCAATCTTAAGCCATCGATAGATCTAGATTTGTCAAAAGAACGCATACAGACAGTACTATGTCAAGCCTTCTAGCTTCAAGGCATCTTGATACTCACCAGCACCACCTCTTATATTATAAAATTTCAGCAAAAAAATCCAATTAGGATGATAACCTGAAACTGTCGGTTGCAGGAAAAGGTCTTCCAGTCATGGAGTGGCCGACTAGGCTCCGTATTGCATTAGGTTCTGCCAAAGGGCTTGCTTACCTTCATGAAGATTGTAAGAAATTCTACCCCCCCCCCCCCCCCAACAACACACACACACACACATGCACGCAGTGATCACATATTTATGTTACTTCATTGAAAAATATGTGCAGGCCATCCTCGGATTATCCACCGTGATATTAAAGCTGCCAATATTCTCATTGACAACAACTTTGAAGCCATGGTACCTTCTCTTGGTGGATCTAGATTTATAGTTTATCCTATACATACACACATATATGATACCGGCCCCCATAACAGTAGATCCATCAAAACAATATTGCTGATGTTGACAAAGCTAATTGATCACGCTCCTTTGCCTATTCAGGTTGCTGATTTCGGATTGGCTAAGCTGTCTTCTGACAATTATACGCATGTATCTACCCGTGTCATGGGTACTTTCGGGTAAAGCTATGATAAGCCATTCTTTTGTTAGATAAGGGTGGACTTGAATCAATTTCAAAGTTCTTTCCATAGCATGGCAAAGTCTTAACTGTCTACTTTCTTATTCAAAAATGATAAGCAGTTAGAAAAGGTTGCTGCTAATAAACTTCCTTGATGCTAATGCAGGTATTTGGCTCCTGAGTATGCAGCAAGCGGCAAGCTGACTGAGAAATCTGATGTTTTCTCGTATGGAGTCATGCTCTTGGAACTCATAACCGGGAAGAAACCTGTTGATCCTTCAAGTGCAATGGAAGATAGCTTGGTGGACTGGGTTTGTGGTTTCTCTATTTTTATCTAAGTTTGACTAAAATGCTTTTCAGAATAAACCTTTCAACAAAGTTTTTGAAATACTTGCCAACTTGTGTTCTTCTAGTAAATATAATTTTTTGTGCATGTAACGGACAGGCTCGACCACTTACGATCTCTGCTTTGGAGACTGGCAACTTCATTGAGTTGGTCGATCCAATGTTGGAGAGCAAGTACAACAATCAAGAGATGCAAAGAATGATAGCTTGTGCTGCGGCCAGCATTCGCCATTCTGCTAGAAAGCGCCCAAAAATGAGCCAGGTACCCAAAGAACCTCACTTCCACAAGTAAATTTCTAATAATTATCATGAGACGCTATTTGACATGTTGTAATTTTTCTGCAAAATAGATAGTACGTGCATTAGAAGGAGATGTATTACTGGATGTCTTAATTAATGAGGGTACAAGGACTGGCCAGAGCCCGATGTTTTCCAGCTCGAACGGAAGCTCAGACTACGATACAAATTCGTATAATGCAGATATGAAAAGGTTCAGGCAGGTGGCGTTAGGTAGTCAAGAATTTGGGAGCAGTGAGCATGGAACATCAAGCAATGACTCCCGAGAATCGGACCCTTCAGGGATCCACAGGAATTATCAATGAAACAGCCAGTCTAATTACTAACCACGAAGATGGACAAAAAGCTTAAATGCCTAAAAGCCAATTTATGAGCCATTTTTGGTGGTCAAGAACAGACAACGATCGCAGACATACAAATATAAATGGTCATTATTTTTCTTTCAAGTGATTCTGTTGATTTGAAACTAGTTACTTGGTGTCTATTTCAAGGGTTAACTCTAGAGAGGAGAGACAGTATTTAGGTGGTACTAATGATTCTTGCTAACAATGTGAAAAATGTTGATGGCACTCACCAAGAAACCCTAATTTTTTGACTAATTGAATTTGTTTCTCTCATCATATGTTGTATTGTAAGGGTGGATTCTGTTTGTTTAGGAGGTTGAATCTGCGTTTTGTTTAAAATACAGATGTGACATGTTTGATAATAAAAAAAATATTATTTACTATTTATAGGACCTATTAAAATCTGTGTAAGGTAAAGTAACATTCTGTTTTTTGTGGAAAGTCGGTTGTTTTTCTTTTTCTGTGTTGTTTATTTTTTTGAAGTGAACAATAATTTTTTTTAAAAAAAATAGTTTAGAGTGAATTAAATTCACTCGCACTAGTCATGTGAACAATATTTTTTTTTCCTCGAAAAACTAGTGTAGAGTGAATTAAATTCACTCGCACTGTAATCTCAATTTATTCATAATAATATTTTATCTAATTTTATTGTACACTCAAAAAATCATGGAAACTGTAATTCTTGTCGGATGAATTTTATACGTAATGGAATTGTAAATAGTTTAATGGAACAATAAAAAATATTTTATATAAAATATTATTTATTTCATGATGTAATAATATTAGTTAAATCTACAATATTTAAATTTAAAATCATTAATATTAATATATATATATATATATATTAGTTATTTTATAATCTCAATTTAAAAAGCATTTTTAATCAAACATATTAAACTATTTTTTATTCAATCTTAATTTTAATAATTTTAATGATAGTTTTAACTAAATATATATAAATATCAGACTTAAAAATAATTTTTATAAAATAATTTTTTTAAAATATTAATTATAAAAGCTATTGTAATATTAAATACAGCGGACTCTAGCTTCTGTTGCATGTGTGAGCTGTCTGTGTTACTGTTCTGCTATAAAAAGTACTGTGTTGTTAAATTCTTTGTCCAGCTTTACCTCTTCCTCGTTTGTACATTCTGTAAAAAGGTTATGCAATGGACCTTCTTTTTGTAAATTCTGTTTTCTCCTTTGATATTGTGCTCAATATTATGATAGTTCTGTTTCTGCTTCCCAGTCTGATAATGGTATTGAAAATTGTTCCTTTTTTTAGCTTCTATAAAATTATTGAATTTTAATTAACTATTTATGTTTATTTCTAAAACATAGATAGATATAAAGAAGAAAGAAATCTTAATAATATTAACTTCAAATTCTTATAAATCTTAATATTTTCTTTAATTCTTTCGTAAATAATTTATGATTCAAAATAACACGAGAGGAAACTATTTACTTGTTATTTTTATTTTTTTAACCAAAAAACTCAAAATAAAAAAATAAAATTTTTACTTTGATGAGGAGAGGATCATGACAGCTACAAGAATTAGAAAAGAGATAATTTTTAAAAAATTTAAGGGATTTATTTAGTGATTAAAATGGATTTTTTTAAATTAAAATTTTAGAACCACGATTTAATAAGATTTATTAATTTTTTATAAGTATACTAGACTAGAATTCTCCATTATAATTATTCACGAAAATATTTAATCTCAATTAATACGTCAACTTAAAAATTCTTTTATTTTCGGGGAAAAACAACATTCGAGAAGCAATTTCTTAAAAAAAAAAAAAAAAAAAAAACAGCAAACGCTGCGTAGAAACGGCACCGTATGCAGTGACCAAACAACACACAACTCGGCTATATAATACAAAGGGTATCCAAACATGTCTCCAGTCTTTCTTGCTGCCGCTTCCGGGTTCTAATCGGACTTCCAAAACCCGATCCAAATAAATTGTATATCCAAATCGATGCACGTTATTATTAATTTATTCTTGCTCTCTTGCTAAAACCTCGATTTCTCTATAAAATCACGAAAACCCTAGTTAGCTGGTGCAGCTTCGATCCCGCCACCATGGGAGATTACAACGATGCCTTCATGCGCAACCCGAACGCCGCCGTTCGTGGCAGCGCTAAAGGACAGAACCGTGCCAACGTTCTCCAGCTCAAACTGGTCCGATTCTATTCAAGCTTTTTTGTTTGTTTTTTCAAGTTGATTTTAATTTAAGATTTAAGGATTTTTTTAGGTTTTTTTTTCTAAAATGACTCGATTGGTTTTATTAGTTTTTGAACATTTGAAATTTGTTCAATTTTTCTTTGGATTTTTCCTTATTTGTAGTTTCGATTATAAATTTTAATTTTAGGGTTTAGGATCGTTAATTGTGTCACGTTTTGGTATTGATTTAGCTCTAATAAACTATGAGAACTTTTTACTTTGTGGCGCTTTTAGGGGTTCTTTCTAATATTAAGAGTTAAAATTTGTGTAATTTTGATCGCTGAAGGGATGGAGAAAATAGAATTCGTTTTCTATTAATTGAGAAGGGCAGGCTTTTCGATTTTTGATGGGTTTTTGCTAAAGAGTGGTGAAATTTATCGAGTTGTGAGATTTTTTAATATTAGGAGTGAACTGGATATGCTGGCTTTTGCAGATTGGGCAAAGTCACCCGACGGGTTTAACAGCAAATCTTTTGAAGCTCTTTGAGCCTCGACCTCCTCTGGAATTTAAACCCCCACCTGAGAAGAGAAAATGCCCGCCATATTTAGGTATCTGTTTATTGTATATTATTGATGGAAGGGGTTCCTTTTGTTGGATATTTAGTTATTGATGTTAGGAGTTTTGTTTCATGCCTCATTTTTTTTCAGGTATGGCTCAGTTTGTGAGTCACTTTGCGGAGCCTGGAGATCCGGAGTATGCTCCTCCTATCAAGGAAGCTGAAACTCCTGTAGGGTTATCTACTTGCTATACCTGTTCACTTATCTTTTTTTTTTTGTGGTTTCTATTTAAGATTCTTTAGTTTCTGTTAAACATGTTAATTTCTTTAAGGTCTATGCAAGCTCTGTGATTGTTTCTTGTGGCTTGTGGTTTGTTTTTTGTTTTTCCTAAGCAATTTTGTTTTATGTTCTATAACTTTGTGGGTGCATTTTCCATGGCTCCAGGCAGAAAGAAAGGCTAGGATTCATGCGGCACGACTAGAGAAGGGTGCAGAAAAGGCTGCTGAGGAGCTCCAAAAATGTTAGATTATCTTCTTTGCTAGTAGTAATTCCATTGTTAAGATTTGATCTATGCAGGTTTTAACATTTTTTGGATCCTTGTTGTTTTTGCAGATGATCCTACTAACGATCCAAATGTGTCGGGAGATCCATACAAGACATTGTTCGTTGCTAGGCTTGTAAGTATTTTGTATCATCCTTTATAAATTTCAAGGTTTATGATTTACTTTCTGCACTGGTGTCTTAGTTTTTGTTGTTTTGTTGTTGCAGAATTATGAGACTACCGAGAGTAGAATTAAAAGGGAGTTTGAATCTTATGGACCAATAAAACGGGTAGGTATTTTTGAGTATACCCAAGCAGGTTTGGTAAGAGGTTATGCAACAACTTTCTCCTTAACATGCCATGCAAAAAATCTGTATATTCTTTTCAAAAATATATGTTTTAAAAGTTTGTGGATTATGTTTTTGATTTCAATAATTTTAAATGAACAAAAAAAAAATGTCTGGGAATGAAAAAAGTTCTCCCATGTGCTCCTTTGTGTAGCTGATTTAATTTGTTTGTTGAACTATAAATTAGTGTTAACCTTTTCCTTACTTTTCAACTGAACTTGAACGTAGTGATGCATCATAGTTTCACTTGTTTGGTAACTGTAGTTAGGAATCTGTGGCACATCTTTTGTTCCACATCTATTGCAATAAAGAAAGCTAGAACACCATCTCATTGTTGGAGTGCGCAAATTGGAAATAATAGCACAGGTATCACTGCCTATTTTCTGGTAATGACATAGGTTTGTTCTGCTGATCCCTTGACAATTCTACTTGCAATGTGGTTGGGTTTAGAAATCATTAATGGAACAGTTATTGTTCCAGGTTCTAGATATTGTTTAGTTTAAAGTTCATCTAAGAGAGCCCTGGTAAGGTTGTTCCAGTTTCTAGGCATTGTTTTAGTATTAAAGTTCTTCATACAAAGAGATCCCTGGTAAGGGGGCTTTTCACATCATTCTACAAATGGAAAATTCTCTCTCCCAATTTTCTTATTGTCCAATTCCAAAGATCTTGCCGGCAAAGCTGGATTTAAGTTGAGCAGAGCATTGATGCACTGTGCCTTTTGGCCTTTTTTTCGAGCAACAAAAGGAGACTGGCATCTGTTCTTTTTCCTGAACTGGGTAAAACATGTTGGGAGTATTAGCATCTCTTTCTTTCTATTGGAATCTTTCATAATACATTCCATTGCTGCTAAAAAATTTATTTTTGGCTTTAGAGGCTTCTCAAAACATATCAGCAATTGAGAAGATGCTCTGGTATTTCCTATTTTATCTATAACTATTTTTTTAATTTAAAACAATTTATTCCCTGGTAAGGGGATGCTAGTCTGTTCAAGAATTGGTAAATTTGCCTCAATATATCAGTTTTTCTGCAACTCTAGCACTGGTGGTGATGCATCTCGCGATTTGAAGCCCTATGATTAAAAGGTGAGCACGGCCAATTAGGCATAATGCCTGCCTGCCGTGCCATTTAGGATTTACTGCTTTTAACTTTTTGTAGAGCTATCACCTGGTTATGGAAAATAAACAGTAGAGATATGATGGATATTGTTTGAAGGTCTGACTCTGTAGTGGCATTTTATTTATTCTTCTGCTTTGAGAATTGCAGGTTCGCTTGGTAGCTGATAAAGTGACAAATAAACCTAGAGGATATGCTTTCATTGAATACATGCATACACGAGACATGAAAGGTTTGATATGTTGTTTTGCACTGTTTATTGAATATGCATTCCATGTCGTGTGGTTCTAACTGCTGCTTGTCAACATGACCAGGTGCCTATAAGCAAGCTGATGGGCGGAAGCTTGATGGAAGAAGGGTACTGGTCGATGTTGAACGAGGTAGGACTGTCCCAAATTGGCGACCTCGCAGACTAGGTGGTGGACTTGGAACTACCAGAGTTGGGGGTGAAGAAGTTAACCAGAAGCATTCTGGGAGGTAATTTCCCTGATCTCAACTATTTTACATCTTGGCTTTATATTTTTATCTTTCTATCACCAAATATTGTTAATTAAATGTCTTTCCTGTTGTGCTTATTGATGACTAATGATGGCAATTGTTTAAAATAAAATTTCAATGCAAGGAATTATTTAAGTTCTGCTTGAGCCAGGGCTATATAGTTATATTTAGTTATCATGTGCATTGGGATAGTCTATTTTTGACATGCTTTGCTTATTTTGTTTATGACACTTTTTTAGCTTCTTCTGTTCACCTTGTGGGTTTTTGATAACTTAAAATAATGCTAAGCTTCAAAAGCTGAATGCTTCTGGTCTTCTTGGAGTTAATGATTGTTACTTTGACAATCCAACATGTTTTCCTTTCCTTTCTCAGAGAGGTTCAGCAATCAGGAGGATCCTCTCGGTCTGAGGAGCCAAGGACACGAGAAGATCGGCCAACTGAACGGTATGACCCTTAAAAGTTTTCTACACTTTCTAATTCTGTTACATAACTTGTTGTATGAAAGAGGATTAACAAAAGAGTACAATTCTCGTGTTGGTATAATATGTTTTCCATGTTGTGGTGATGGTTGGATGAGGAAGCTCAAATGATGTTTATCACACTGTTGTTTTTACCTGAAAATAACGGTGATTATATGGAGGACATGCGGAACATCACAAGGGCATTCATGAGTATTTTACATATTTGCAAGTTATATGTTTGATTTATTTGGATGATGTATCCCAGGGACAGGGAAGTGTCTCGTGAAAGGGGAAGGGACAAGGAAAGAGACAGGGAGAAGTCACGTGAGCGCTCCCATGACAAGCCACGGGATCGTGACCACAGAGAAGATAGGCATCATAGAGATCGTGAAAGAGAGAGAGACCGAGACAAGGAGAGAGAACGAGGCCGTGATCGTGACCGTGATAGGACGCGTGATCGAGGTCGGGACCGTGGTCGGGACTATGAGCGTGATCGAGAGAGAGACCGTGGTCGGGATCGTGATCGCACTCGGGACAGGGAGAGGGATTATGAAGTCAGTGACCATGACCGTGGGCGTTCCCATGATAGGGATGAGTCAAAACATGAGAGGGATCGACTCGGTGAAAGGGACTATGATCATGCTGAGCCAGAGGATGATCGTGGCTGGTATGAACAACCTGAGCAGGGGCAAAGGCTGCCAGATGCAGAAAATGACCCGCGTTATGATCACTATGAGCGTCATAGAAGCAGGGGACCGTACGATCCCATGGATGTTCAAGGTGACCAGGACCGCTATGATCAATATCCAGACCGTGATCATGATCGGTATGATCAAATGGAGGATGATGATTACCACTATGATCGTGGAACATCCGAGTCACGTGAAAAGGAGCGTGAATATAGAAGATCAGAGAGGTCAGTTTCCCGGGATTATGACAACTGAGAATGTGGTCTGGCTGAAGGTCTGTCGTGCCATTACTGGGGGAGGTTTCATCAAGGTCTCTAGAAACCTTTCTTTCTCACAAACTGAAGTCGTTTGTTTTCTCCCTTCTTTGGTTTTAACTGTATAAGTGTGTTTGTTCGACTTTCTGAGTAGTTTGCTGTCTCTGCTATCTGGTATCTCTGATGGATTTGCATTATCATGTGCTAGTTTTTTGGACAGAAGTAACTTTCTTGTTTGGTTAGGTTTTGTGCCTGCATCTGAAATGAATCAAGGATATTTGCACTTGTTTTAATCTGTGTTTCAAATGTGCAGATTAGCCGGAACATCTGTGTCCTGGTTATGATCACATTTTGTATTTCAGTTGTCAAGCCTGTGAAGCTCAAGCCCTTGCAGTGAGCTAGATAGATGGCTATTTCTTGCTGTTAACGACTCTGCAGTTCATAGACTCTTTAGGTTGGATTTTTTACCATAGTAATGGGTACTGGAAACTGCACATTGGCTGGATTCTGAAATGAATCAATCACCTTTTTATATTTCAGTTCGATACCAATGGCTGGGTCCGTCCGTTAGCCAGCAACATTCCCTCAAATCTTTGATCAAGTCATTTTTGTTTGTTTTTTTTTAATTTTTTTTTTGACTTAAAGGAACGTGTGTCAGAATTTGACACGTCCTAATTTTAGAAAAAGAAAAAATTAAAACAAAAAAATTATTAAAAATTGTGGTAATCTTTTATTTATTTTCTATTGTATATTTACATTTGGAGAGAATATTTTAATTTATTTTAAAATTTCAAAAACAGTAAAAAGAATTGTTATTTTATTTATTTATTTAATGTTGGATTGTTTTGTCTTTATTTATTTACCTATGGAAAATATTTTTTCTTTCATTTTTATTTGTTTGGAAAAAATCTCTTACTTCAGTTTAAAGGTCAAATAGATGATTCATTTTTTTTCTAGTTAATTTTAATTTTACCTTAAAAGCACAATGAAGAACCTTATAAAATAAATAAATTTTCTATATATAAATTAGAAATCATGTCTATGAAAAACTATATATTTACAACCATCAAGTTTATCTCATCAATATATCGATCACCTTGTCCCTTATTGAATATTATCAGATCCATCTTATGATTTGCAAGGCTTAAATAATCACTATAATATATATTAGCTAATTAATTTATGGTAACAAGAGCGTGTGTGTGTGTATTTTTTTTTTCTTGAGTGAAAAAATTGGAAAAAAAAAATTAAGCAATATAAATAGAAATTAGCAAAAGAAAATATTTTAATTTTGTTTTTTGAAATAGGAAACAATAAAAATATGACATTTGTCCCTCTATTTTTAAAAGTCTAAACTAACGGATTATTAGCTTTGACCATGGACAGAGTGATTATTGGTTTGCTTATCAAATCAAAACGCAGGCATCTAATTATCCAAATTAGAACCATAAAGGTGATTTTTTTTAATCAAAAACTAATGTCACGTACGTCTTTAATGTCATTAAACCTAAGTGTTTTTATTTTAACAACTAATTTGCCTAGTTAATTTACTGTTTCTTCTACTGTTTTTTTTTTTTCATTCTTAGAGTTTTTTTTTCCTTTAGTCTTTTGATTTTCAATTACGTCCTTTCTTAATTGATGAGATTAAGATTTGGGATTGGTGTTATGATTAGATTGTCTCGGTATGAGATTCTTTTAGTTGAGAAAAAGAAAATATTGACTTTGGGTCGACACTTGATTTTGTTAAAAATAGTTTGATTTTTTTCATTGAATTGAAACTAAAGGGACTGGAATTGGAAGTGAAGATAAAACAAAGGAGCTTCTTTTTACCGAAAAGAAAAACTGTACGGAACGAGAGGATGACAGAGAAAAAGGAAAGAGAAGATAAAGAAGAAAATGCAGCCACCGAAGCCAAGTTGGACCGTCGTAGTCAACATGCGCCTTGTTGGTGGAACGACATTGGTGCGACGAATACACTTGCACCAAAGAAGGTTGGCGCGTAAACTACACATGCCAGACTTTTTCCCTTCTCTTTGTTGGCTTAAATCCATGAATCTATAATATCTTTTCAATTGAGCCCTGCATTGTATCATATACAACTCATCAGTTTAATCTCCAATACCATCCCACTTGAGACCAAATAAGACCCAAATAAAAAGATAATTAGTAAAAAAAAAACGACCGAGTTAATGCATTGTGGTCATCTTGATAACTTAGGTTGTAAATTTTACCATTAACCTGAACTGACTAGTGTTGCTCTGATTTATTATTATTACAACATTAAAAAAATATAATTTTTTTTTTTTTATTAAATTATATTTTTACTAGATGTACAGGTTATCTTTTTACCCTTCGAATTAAGTGGCTCATGAAAACTCCTTCACATTTTAATTTATTATGAGGCCTGGGTTGGGAATCGGATTGGAAAGTTTTAACATTAACCCGCGCTTGACTAGATTTAAAGACACTATCAAGTATTTATCCATGACCTTTTTTCGGTTCAATAAAATAATAATGGGCTAGTTTTTTCTTTTAATTTGTTGTGGTTAGTGAAAATACAAAATATTTTTTTTTCATTTTAAAAAAAAGTTACTCCATCTCACAGCGTAGCATAACATGTAGCGACTGACTAGCAATGGTCTAATTGATTTGAAATTCGACAAAGATGACATATGTTAAAAGATAATTAAATCCAATAATTGGTTGGTTCAATATCACAATAAACAAAAAGTGATAGCTTAATGTAGTCTATACATCTACAAGTCACATTGTTTTGATCCAGCAATGGACCTTGAACGATTGATTGGGAGGCGAAACATGCAAAAATTATAGTTTTAAAACCCGGTCCGGCAGGTCGACTCGGGACCTGGTCAACCCCGGGCTAGAACTGGGCCGGGTTGAAAAAAAAACAGGGAAAAAAAAACTTAGTGTGACTCGGCGGGTTGACCCAGCAAGACGCAGTCAAAAACCCGGTTACAACCCGTTGATTATTTTTTTTACTAAAACGACATCGTTTTGATTTTTTAAAAAAAAAATTAACCCAGACGACCTGATCAAAATCCGGAACCCAGGCTTTGAACCAGGTCGAGTCTAAAAACTATGGCAAGAACAAAAACAAAGTAAAAAAGAAATAGGGCCATAAGTGTAATAGGCAAGCTTTTATTGGGATTAAATTAGAGTAAAATTAACATAAAGATATGACATCGCACCGCCTTCGGTTGCGTCTGTATCCCAAAAGTTACCACCATGGTTGATTATAAAACAAGTTGATTCGATGTAAAAGTTTGACAATGAAGTTAGGCGAAGGAGTTTTAAGCAGCGTGTGGGATGCAGATAAAATACTGTTTGATAAAAATTTGATATTTTTTATTTTAAATTAATTTTTTTTATATCTTATAGTGTTTTAATGTTAAAAATAAATTTTAAAAAATAAAAAATATATTATTTTAATATATTTTTAAATAAAAAAAATACTTTAAAAAACAATTATTATCAATTACTACAGTACTAAACGTTCCTCTAGAGGAAGAAAAAATACAGCATTATTTACACAATTTTTTTAAAAAAAAGAAAAACTAATGATATTGTTTTGAAAAACTAAAATATTAAGTTATCTTCGTTATGGATTTACCTGCAAAGTCAATTAAGTTTCTTTAGATGAATTGCATGGTGAATTCAAAAATAACATGTACATATTAATCAATCTCTGAATTGAGACTTGTTAAAAAATGTAGTAATAATTATAGTTAAAAGTATTTTTTATTTAAAAATATATTAAAATAATATTATTTTTAACTCTAGTTAATTAAAACAATCTAAAAATATAAAAACAATTAAATAAAAATAATTAAAAAAACACGATTTGATGTGCTTTTTCAAATACTCTCATGTGCCAAGTTTCAAAACAATAATTTGGGTTGGATGAAGAGAGGATATATTTCAATATATAACAATAACAAATCCTAATAATCCATCCATCAAAAACTAGATCGTGCTTACTAATTAAACCTACATCGTTTGTCTCCACGCTTTTAAAAAATTTCTCGTATGCATTGATCCATAAACAAAATAAGACTACATACATTAAAACAATAAATCATCACATAATGCCTCTTATTATAAATTGAAAAATTTATAATGGCCTATAATTAAAATTAAAAAAAAAAAGATTTCCAATATTTACCCACTTGGACCTTGTCAGAAAAACCCATTTTATTAAATCAATGCAACAGTACAAAAATCTTGGTAAATAAACCGATCACCATGCATATTAGGTAGTTTGGCGTCACAGTAATCACTTTCAGCTTTTCGAACAACTGGTTTTTCATGTTTGCCGCCGTGTATTAGTGATTGCTGCTCTCTATCGATCCCTTTTCGACTTATATGCAATATTGTAAACTTGGCTTGAGAGAGAGAGATGTTCCATGATTTTGTTTGGAAGTGCAAGGGATAAGATTTGGTGAAGGAAAAGCCAGGAAGCATCCATGAGCCATGAAACTTCTTGGTGCTTTGTCAAATTAATGGCTTGTGGTGGCTGTTGCATGCCGTCCGTTCTGCTACTGGCTTGAGTTTAGTCTCTCTCTTTTTGTTTCTTGCAACTTACACTAGAGCTCAAAAAAATTCCGTACTGCTTTGTTTTGAACTTTTTGCTGGTTCTGAGAAATTTCATAGGAATCCCGTTTACATGTTTTTTCCTGCCTCATGTCTGATGTTGTAAGGCTAGAGACAACAAAGGAAAAGATGTGATTTGTACAAGGTTATTGAGTATCAATCATCAAATCCAATGCATGTTGTTGTTCACTTGTCAAGGAAGTGACATGATCAGATATTAGAATAATATTAAGAATTGGATATCTCCTAGTTATAAAATCCAAATATACCTGGGTCGACTCAAAATATAACCAATCAGGATTTAGACCAATTTAGATTAAAGAAAAAAAATCAACTAACTTCGTTAAAAATCAAAATTAACCCGGTTAAAATTTGTTAATTTTTTTTTAAAAAATTAAATCAAAAAAATATTATTTTATTTTTAAAAAAATTGAGTTGATTCTCTATACCCGTGGCCTCGTGTCTTCCCCTGAATTGATTTGGAGTTTTATAATCATGATTTATGGGGCATAATTAAACACCGTAGCAACCCTTTTAGAGTTTTGAACTCAACATCATTTGCCGAACCTATGTTTTAACTTCAGCTTCCACGAAATTGCATGGCACAGAAAATGTTTGTAATGCAAATAATTCAGTCCCCGAGAATAAGCTGATTTGACCTTGTGCACAGGATTGTATGCGCCATTAGACGAATGTACAATTCATGTTCCGAGAATAGAGTCGACACATAAGATTCGATCCAGCAAGAAGTTTTCTTGCTTTCAAATCATATTTTTTCTGTAATTTGAAAGGGGAATCCAACTACTGCATGAAGATAAATTCATGAAAGAGGCCAAAGGAGTACGTTAAATTTCAAAGATAAAACAAATTGAGATTTACTTTTCTCCCTTCTGGGAATTTTAATATATAGGTTTACTAAATTATGGTGAAAGCAGGGAAATGAATAGATATAAAGAAAACCATTTTAGTTTTTTTTTTAAATAATAATAAAGAAATGCAATCAATATTAGTGGACCACAGAGAGGGGGAAAAGGGAGAGTATATATGTAGACATCAGGTAGGTACTCAAGAGGTGCACTCTTCATTTGTTTCAAAGCTTCCTCAACTGTGTGTTACTGTTTTCATAGCAGAGAAACACACGAAATTTAGCAACCAAATCCAGAGAACACACAGATTGTTTTGAAATAAAGTCATAAACACTCTCTTTCTTTAGGGTTCCTCTTTCTTGGACTTCCCTAGATGGCTAGAATTATGGTGAGCCAGAGAGCTTTAGCAACAACGGCAGTGCTAACATGTTTGATATTTCTGGTTCAAGTCTTAATGACCAACATGGCCAGCGCAGAGAGACTGCTGAAAGATAAAGAAGCAGAAACCTTGGTTAAGAAAGAAATGAGCCCTGGCTATATAGTAAAAATGATTCATTTTTTATTTCAGGGTGGGAAGTCTTCTTATGAGCCTGTTTGGCCTGTGAGTTATCATTGAATCGTTACGGTTTTTTTGGTAGTCAAACATTATTATCATATTCTATATGCTATGATGCTTTGTTTTGACAGTAGAGACTTTGGTTGTGCAGGACATGAAGTTTGATTGGAGAATTGTGGTAGGAACAATAGTAGGATTCTTTGGGGCAGCTCTGGGTAGCGTTGGAGGAGTTGGAGGCGGTGGGATTTTTGTACCGATGCTCACCTTGATCATCGGTTTCGATCCGAAATCTTCCACTGCCATTTCCAAGTGTAAGTAAATAGACATCTGCTATTTCCAACTCTATCAATGCTCAGTAATAAGTATGTTAATAATTCTGATTTCGTGATTTTAGGTATGATTATGGGTGCAGCAGGAGCAACTGTATATTACAACCTGAGACTTAGGCACCCAACACTGGACATGCCCATAATAGACTATGACCTGGCTTTGCTCTTTCAGCCTATGCTCATGCTTGGAATCAGCATTGGAGTTGCCTTCAATGTCATGTTTGCTGATTGGATGGTTACCGTTCTGCTTATTATCCTCTTCATAGGTAAAGCAAATATTGAAGGAAGCATCTTCACATTAATCAATCTCCATGATAGGTTTCATTTCAGAAAGAAGAATTAGAACACAACGCAGAATGCATGCCCATTCCATTTGCAATTCAGGGCTGTTAACTTTTGATTACTTCTTAACTAATCCCATACATTAAAAAGAATGAAACTTTCCTGTTAACAAGGTGATGTTTATTTCTTCTGATATATGAAATTGATGCAAGCCACCATAAAAACTGTTAATTTCAGGTACTTCTACTAAAGCTTTATTCAAAGGGATAGATACATGGAAGAAAGAGAGTGTGATGAAAAAGGTAAAGTTTTCTACTTACTAATTCTTGAGCTTATAATGGCTTTTTTTTTCTGACTAATTTGAGATTCTCATTGACACTCAGGAAGCAGCCAAGCAGCTAGAATCAGAGTCCAAACCAGGAGGTTAGCGCCTGTGCCTTCCCCTCCATGTAAAGATTCATATTATGGAAAGATAATAGTCTTAATAGGATTATAAAACAGATATAAGCTGATGTTCATTGTTGAAAGTCCACTTAATCAGAGTGATAGCGCATTGGAAGAAAACATATGACAATCAGTCAACAATGGATTTGAACAACTTTCTCTTAAGACCATATAGTCTCTTATATTGTATGCCAACTTATTATTAGATCAACAGCCTATTATCCAAGAAACTGCAATTTGTACCAGGAGTTATCATTTAATCTAAGAGTCTTATATCCATTCTAAAGAAAAAGGTAAATTCCTCCTTCAAATAACAGTATAATATCAGGGCAGTAAATCGCATAATCCTACTGAGAAAAATGTCTTTGAAGAAACGTACACATGAAAAGAGTTTTGAGTAAAAATTGATTAATTTGCAGACGGTGCTGAAGAAGAATACCAGCCACTTCCAAGTGGTCCAGTTGTTGTACATGACGATGAGGTGAGATCAAGAATGTCACCTTTTTTGTAACAGCAATGCTGTCTCTAGAAGTCTAAATTTCATTATTCTTCTGTTTGTTCTCTCAATCAGGTACCTCTACGGGAAAACATTCGCTGGAAAGAGTTAGCTCTGCTTGTCTATGTCTGGGTGGCCTTTCTTGTTGTTCAAATTGTTCAGGTGAACTATTATACTCCATTGTGAGGCCATATATCGAATTTCAGTTAGTCTTTCCTAGGCCTTAGAAGAGTTTCATGCAATCATAATTCTGTACTGCTAGGACAATCTTAAAGATTTGTAACCTTGGATATTAAATTTATGCAGTAAAGATTTACTAAATATGTTATCTTTATGAATCTCTATGCAGACAAATGTTCCAACCTGCTCAGTCATGTACTGGATCCTGAACTCATTGCAGGTAAATGAAAATATGAATAATCTTTTAAAGAGAATTGCCTTTGACATTCGCAAACAAGCACACACAAGATGATCCAGCAATAGCTTAAATGGCGTTCAAATGGAATAATCCTAGTCTATATGGCTATAGAAAATCCAAAACTAGATTTAGCTTCTTACCTTGAGCCTATAGGCAATCCAAGGAGAACCAAGAATTCATCTATTTACAATTAATCCATGAAATGAAATGGATTAGAAATATTGCAACACTACTGATAATCGGCTATCTTTGATTGATTTCCATATAATGTTGAGGCACATATCCGCACATATTTTACAGGCACAGCTAATCCCAGGGGAACTTGAACCTAGCAAGTTTGAGGATCCCTTGTTGGAAACATACTGTGTGTTGCGCTTCTGGGGAGTAGAAGCAGTTGAACATGATAGTTTGACTTTATACAGGTACCAATTGCTGCCTCAGTTACGCTTTTCGAAGCCATATGCTTGTGCAAGGGGACCAGAGTGATAGCATCCAAAGGGAAGGAAATCACAAATTGGAAGTTACACCAGGTTCTACTCTACTGTTCATGTGGAATAATAGCTGGAATAGTAGGTGGACTGCTTGGGCTAGGAGGCGGCTTCATCTTGGGACCTCTTTTCCTTGAATTAGGAATTCCTCCTCAGGTAATGTACTTCACCTCCTTCATGCATCAACAATATCACTAAAAATCCAGAATCCAGTAAAGGCAGAGGAAAGAAACAGTCACAAGCATATTGAGGCACACATACTATTAGTAGTCAAACTATGATGTTAGATTTTTGTTACAATCTACCCTGCTATGCACCAATGAAGTGATCATTCGAAGAGCCTCAAGATTGATCAGAGATTCTCGGTGCCTTTTTTGCAGGTAGCAAGTGCAACATCAACTTTTGCAATGGCATTCTCATCTTCAATGTCAGTAGTAGAGTATTACCTCCTCAATCGTTTCCCGGTCCCATATGGTATGTAGCAGCAGTGTACATGGATATCAACTCTACAGCAGTAATAGTTGTCACCAATCACCCAGCTAACCTTCTGCGTCTTCTGCTTCTTTGCTGCAGCTGCTTACTTTGTTTTAGTTGCAACAATTGCTGCCTTTGCTGGTCAGCACGTGATCAGAAGGATAATTGCAATTCTTGGAAGAGCATCAATAATCATCTTCATACTGGCTTTGACAATTTTTGTGAGCGCAATCAGCCTAGGTGCTCAAATCTCCTCTTCATTTCAAGATTTAGAGGGAACCCTGTGATTCATGTTTTTTTCCTACCCTATAAAAAAAGGCAAGATGCTAATATTCACCATGACTATTTTGCTGCAGGTGGAGTTGGCATTGCAAACATGGTTGAGAAGCTGGAGAATGATGAGTACATGGGGTTTGAAAATCTTTGCTATCAATCTTAGCTACGTTCTGTAGCAGAATAGCTGTGGGATTTCTCGGCAGCGTCACACCGGCAATCAGCTCCACGTTGTCTTCAATTTCTACATTTATTATTTTCAAGTAAAAATTATTATGGGTTTATATACATGTCACGGGACATTTATTTAGAGTGACATGTATTTTTTTGTTGTACACCTTCTCAGCTAAAACTTTATGATGTTATTATCTTGCGCAAGTCCAGAAGCCCGTGAAACTCTAATAATTTGATTTGAAGTTTTGTTTTTGAAGGGAGAAATAATTTTTTTATTAAAAA
>Ga0325404_1001255_pt1 | contig 26906 bp, 24 predicted proteins | sample PopdelMetagenome_18_FD_205664 | JGI IMG/M metagenome (GOLD analysis project Ga0325404, IMG submission 205664) | Populus deltoides microbial communities from Bellville, Georgia, United States - Xylem-Control-R1 | ecosystem: Host-associated > Plants > Phyllosphere > Stem > Wood/Secondary xylem...
ATAATAGTCTAGTGCTAAAATTCTTCCTAATAATAGATTGGAATTTATTTTGACACACATGCATGAATCGAAGTTTTTCTTTCTTCTTCGAAACTGCAATAGAATTTGATAACATGATTTGACACAATTGACAAAAACACACACCATACGATTTGCCACAATAAAAAAAAATCAACAACAATAATTACTTGGCTTGACAATTGCACCATGACTAATGGTTTGCTTCCTTTCATCTTCGTCAAATCTTTCTACTTGTTTTTCCTCGAATGATAGAAAAGGATGAAAGGAAAACTTCACTATAGTTTGATAATTGACACCATCATAGCCTCATAGCTGACTCTTATGGACAGAGGTTCATCTACAATTCAGATATAAAGAAAATATGATGGTTAATGTGCTGATAAGTAACTCAGAATGGAGATACTATGCCACTCAAGCGATTGGATGGTGCCCTCTTATAGATGTTATTCCTTCCTTTGTTAAGCTCAATGTAGGGAAGAGGGATATGATTGTTTGGTTAGATTTCCTGAATAAAAAGTTTTCAGTCAAAGTAGCTTCAGAGCAACTCAGAACTTGAAAACAAGAGATTGAATGGCATGATGTTGTGTGGTTTAAGAATACTATTCCAAGGCAACTTTTCTTCTATAGTTGGTTGTCCAACAAAACTTTACAACTTAGGATTAAATACATCGATTTGGTGTTTATGGTTCAAACTGGTGCCCTCTTTGTCTCCAAAACAATGAAGATCACAACTACTTGTTTTTTAATTGTTTATATTCTAAAGGGATATAGTGCGAAGTTTGTGGCAGATGCAACATTCCAAGAATGAGGAATGCCTTGGATGATTGGATTAAATGGGCTACTCTTACATAGAAGGGTAAAACTTTTAGAAACATTTCTTGTAAACTAGGTGTTGCATGTGTGCGTCATCACGATGAATAGCGTCCATTCTCGTATTGTATCTGGCAAATATGGGGAGACAAGGAATTCTTTTTTTTATCAATGAAAAATTGAATGGAAGTTGTTACCTAGTATTTTAGTCATTAAGAACCCTAACTGGTCTCAGAGATCGGGCACGAGGATTGGTTGCGTAAATGAAAGGTATTAGCACCCTAAATATGCCTTAGTTACATTATTTAATTGTCTGATATATGATAAGGTGTTGTTTGTATTTCTAATTGTTGGTTCGTCTATGGTTTAAGAAAAGTCATCATCGGTAAGGAGATTTTTATTTATCAGGTAAAACCTAATCGTTCTAACATCAATAAAAAAATAATTGTCTTTTTAATATCGGAAATATATTTTACGTATAAATTCGTAATCCCAGATACTAAAAGAAAACAAAATGATTTTTTTTAGAATTTTTGAAATATTGGCTTAGTTCTCACGACTTTAATAAACTAGTTATTAAAGCCAAAATGCATGCTAAAACATATTTTTGAATTTTTTGTGGTATGAAAATAAGATATGATTTTTTTTAGAGACTTGACTGTATGCATAAAAACTTGTTTTTTTTAAACGTTTTGACAAAAACCGGGTATTTTAATATCAGATTTGTATTTTTATGATATAAAAATACAAATCAATATTAAGCAAAATTAAAAAAATACACGAGAAAATCACCGATTTTTTAAAGGAGTTTTTAAATTTTTTTGGATTGGGTCTTCCAGGTCCAGCCCAGTGAACAGTGGAGTAGCTCTCCACTATTCACATGCAACGTGAACAGTGGAGGACAACCGGAGAAGCTGAAGAAGAAGGAAGCTGACCTGGCGGTGCTGGTTACTCACGGTGCTTGTGGCGGTGGCATTGTTGTCGCGATGGACAGCAGTGGTTCCAGGCGGCGGTCCTTTTTCTTCTCTCTTCTGCTTCGCTGTGCTATTTTCTTTCGCTGTTTTTTGTTCCATCTGTCAACAATGTTCTTCCCTCTTTGCAGTGGCTTCGTGGCGGTGCTGCTGGTGACGACGAAGAGGAAGAATGGCGGGACCGGCAAAGCATTCCAGACGACGTTTCTTCGTCTTTTTTCCTTTCTATTTTTTTTCGTGTTTCTTCTTCTCCCTATTTCTGTCTCCTCCTCCTCTGTTTCTTTTGGTGGTAGTAGCCTTGGTGGTATTGGCATTGACGGTGGCGTTGTGGTGTTACTATGATAATGGCTGAGAGGCCTAGTAGCAGTTGTGTGATTCTGCTTCTTATCTATCTAGAGACACCAATCTCTATTTTTTTTTCTCTCCCCCTCTGTTCGTCACTGTTTTTCTTCCCTTTTGTTTTTTCGTTCTTCTTCCCTTGGTTCTCGAACAGACGTCCCCCTCTGTTTTCAAATCTTTCTCTCTATTTCCACCCCCTTCTCCTCTCTTTATGTTGGTATTTATAGGGGGAAAAAGGGAGAGAGAGCTACTGCTGTCATGGCACAAGGGTAGTAGGGTGGCCAGGCGGCCACTGGGTAGCCACCTCAAGGCCGCCCGCAGGGTTTGTTCCCTCTGTTTTTTCATCTGGGGTCAGGTGAGGGGCGTGGGTTTTGTCGGTATTTCGGGTCTTGAGAGAGAGAGGAAGCGAGAAAAAATACAAGGGAGCAAACTTCTTCTTCGCCTACCTCTGCGCGTCCAAGGGAAGAAAAAGCAGCACAGAGCTGTTCAAAACGGCATTGTGTCGTGTTTTTTTTTTTTTTGAGGTTGAGAAAAGAATGAATTTGGAAATAACTCAAAAATTGATTATGACACTAGGCTTTGCAGTTATAGTTTATTGTATTTGGCAGGAGTGCAATACAAGGATCTTTGCTATTAATTTTAGATGCCCGAATTCTATTTTCAACCAAGTCGAAATGATTATTTACGACAAGATTGATTTGGTGAGAAATGTCCAAACAACCTAAGAAAATAATAGGATCCAAATAGCTTATAAGTTGAATAATAAAGATTTTAGAGGTGATGTTTAGTTGGTTTCTCTAGTAATGTTATGTACTAGCTAGACTAGATAGGATATGGTTTTAGTTTAATGGTTTTCCTGTGACTATTTGGTTTTTTTTAGTGTGTTATGAGTACATTGTAAATCTGGGATATGCCCCTTAAAATCTTTTTATTTTTCTTTTTTTATATAATTGTCAACTTACCAAGAAAAAGAAGAAGAAGAAGAAGAAGAGTAGTGTCCCTCTTGGCTAAGCACTAAAGTTCAAATGTCAAGTGAATCATGATTATGTATTGTTTTTTGAGATAAAGGAAAGGAAATAGTTACAAACCAGAGGATGTGTCCTTTTATAAAACTTGACTTATATAGAGCAAAATATCTTGTATGAATTGATATAAATTATTTAAGATTTTACAGCACAATATATTAATATATAGAGAAGATGTATAAGAAATAAATAATTTTCAATTAAATTTTAGCAAATGTATACACACAAACATACAAATCGGCCTCTAAAAGTAACAAATATAGATGTCAACAACAAAAAAATCATTACTATAAATAAATTATGTTGACTTTAAAAAAAACTACATAGTAAATAAATGTTGTGAAGAATTTGCAACAATTATAAATGAATATTGCAATAGAAGAGAAGCTAGAAAAAACACAAGATTTAATGTGGTTCAGCAATGTACCTACATCCACAAAAGTAAAGAGCTTTCTTTTTCACTATATCAAAATAGGGTTATATGATATGTGTGTATAGTAGACCCTAAACCGCTCAAGAGTTGTCCAAGAAGTAATAAACTTTTTCCCATAATATCTCTTTACCATATCGTGGGGTCGTTGCCTCCGCACCCCCAACTTATTAATCATACCTAGCAACAAAACAAGAAATAAATCTTAGAGTAACAAATGTCATCGTTTCGCTTCACTTGATACACTCTACTCCAGTATTTACGTATAAGCCACAAACTACAGCACCATGAAGTGAAACAGGTTTTTTACTTAGATTAACAAAGTAAACAGGTCAAAGCCCATGCAAAAAACATCTTTTTTGGGCAGGAAATTATAACTTGAAACTTGGTTGGCTGTATAGATAAAAACACACCAAGCACGAGAAATAAGTAACCAAAATAGGAAAGAAACAACAAAAAATAAGACTTGTTTAATTAATAGTATTACTACACATTAATGATTTTTAGTAACTACTACGTACTTTTCATTTATAAAAAAAGAAAGGAAAGGGTTTTTTCTTTTCCCTTTTCTTTTGCCTTCTTCAAATCTCCATTAATAGTAAGGATTAGTGCAACCCTTTCATGTAAAACTATATTAATCTTACGTGTGATATATGTTAGTGTTGTTGGTTTAATTGTTACAACTTAGTGCTTCAATTGCTAAAATTGAGCAAGAAGGTTCAAACAATAAGAAAAGAAAGAGTACCTTCCTTCTTCAAGGTCTTAATTGGTGGTTTCTCTAACTCAATTGGTATCTTGTTTCTTTCTTTTAGGTAAAAAAATTCTTTTGTCTTTCTTGAAAGTCAATATCTATTATTTATTTGATTATACATGTTTTTGGCGTAGAAAAAGTGTTAAAGAGGTATATTAATTGATTAATTGGGACATCATGTTTTTTTTTTTGGTCTTAAAAATAATTAGCAACAATTAGCTCTCTCAAGTTACTCTTATTTAGGACTTTATTTTCAAAATACAAAATTAGAGTAAGCTTCTTGTAGGTTAAATTAAAGTATATGTTTTTTTCCTATTGATAACTTGGAGTTCCTTTTTGTTAATAGAGGATCCTATCAAAGTTTGCAAAGCATCTTAAGAGTGTTTCAAGTCAAACATTTCTAGTCTGGAATTCTACTAAGGAATACTAGTCTGTTTGCAATTAGAACATTTTGTACCTTCTAGAAGGTTAGGGGGAATTCATGCAAGATAATGCTCTAGAGCTTGGAAACTTTCTAGTTTTTTCATACTCTAGGATTTTAGAATTTGATGTCACCATATATAGAAAAGATTGTTGTGAAAAGAATGCAGTTGTTGCAAACAAAAAGAAAAGAAAATTGTTTTCCTATAAAGGAAATCAAGATAAAGTCGATCAACATGAAATTAAAGCATGATCAGCAACAGTCTTCATGTCGAAGGGCAAGTCAAGAAAAATCCAGGGCTATTGAAGCCAGTGAATTCATTTTGAAGTGACCATTGTTTCAAATTCATGTTGAGACAACATTTGATATCATTTATTCACACATTTCTCTTCAATATGGTGGGCATAAATAGCCACTATACAAAATTGAAATGCTAGAGTTTAGGACTACAACTCAGCATGTCTCTAATCTAGCAAACGTGTTTACAATTAATCTATATATGGAAGTATACCAACTTGGAATTCTTTCTAAAATCTTCAACAATCCCCCTTTAAATTGGTGTGTAGATGTCGCTCATTCCCAATATGTTGAGACCATCATGAAATGCTCGACTTGATATGGCCTTGGTGAGTAGATTAACAAGTTGTTCTTGAGATGAGACAAAAGGTGTTTCAATGATCTTTGTTTCTAGTTTCTCTTAATGAAATGCCTATCAACTTCCACATGTTTGGTTCGATCATGTTGAATTAGGTTATAAATAATATCACAAGCTACCTTGTTATCACAATATAAATTCATTGGGCTTTCATGCTTAATTTTCAAATCTTCTAATAAATTATGAATCCAAAATAATTCACATATTACCTTAGCCATTTCCCATGAACTCATATTCAGCATTAAATAGAGCAACTACAGCTTGCTTCCTGCTTCGCCACGTAACTAGATTTTCTCCTAAAAAGTGAAATATCCTACTATAGATCGTTTATCTTTAATTAGATCCAGCCCAATCAGTATTATTGTATCATGTGACATCCATATTATTCCCCTTTTTGAACATAATCTTTTTTTCCTATAGATGACTTCAAGTAGAGCAAAATACGGATAACTGCATTTATATGTTATTCGCTTGAAGAATGCGTGAATTGGCTTACAACGTTTAATGAATATGCTAAGTCAAGACAAGTATGTGCAAAATACATCAGTCTCCCAACTAATCTTTGATAACTCTTCTTTTTTATTGGAACTTGATCTAGATATATGTCTAGCTTCAAATTTTCTTCCATAAGAGTGTTAACTAAACTACATGTCATCATACTAGTCTCACTTAGTAAGTCTAATACATATTTTTATTGAGATAGAAAGACACTTTCCTTTGATCTTGACATTACAATACCAAGGAAGTATTTTAACGGACCAATGTTCTTCATCTCAAATTCTTAGGCTAGGTAGTTATGCAATGCACTCTTTTCTTCTGAATTATTTTTCATTATTATCATATCATCAACATACACGATGAGACAAGTAGTCATTCATTTATTATGCTTCATAAAAAATTATGATTTGGGTTACTCTACTTGTATCCAAAAGCTTTCATTGACTTCGTAAACCTTCCAAACCATGCTCTTGAAGATTGCTTCAGACCGTATAGGGCCTTTTTTAATATGCAAACATGCTCTCCACCTTCTGATTACATATTACATTAGGGATGAAACTCCATGTATACTTCTTCTTGAAGGTCTCCATGCAAAAAAATATTCTTCATATCAAATTGGTGTAATGATCAATTAAGATTCACTATCAAGGATATAAGAATACATATAATATTGATTTTTGCTACTAGTGCAAATGTCTCTATGTAGTCAATTTCATAAGTTTGAGTGTTCCCTTTGGTGATTTGTGCTTTAAACCGTTCAATGGTTCCTTCTGACTTGTTTTTGAATATGAAAACCCATCTACATCCAATAAGCTTGTTTTTTTAGGTAGTTCAATAACTTCTCAAGTTGAGTTCTTTGAAAGTGATTTCATTTCTTCATTCATAGCTTCCTGTATATTAGTAGGAATAAATATAATAGATAACTGATTTGTGAATGACTTACTCTTTTTTGATAGTCTATAGTAAGATACATAATTGCTCATAAGATACCTATGATTGGCACTAAAAACAAGTTCATAGTTAACTCTAGGTATACCTCTAGTAGCTCGATTAGGCAAAACTTTTACAAGGAATTGAGATTCATAATGTATCTAGGTTTCAAGATAGGAATTGTCCTCAGAAAACAATTGGTCATGTGGTACTTGAAGTGGAGTCGTTTATATCTGATTTTGATTATTTTCCCTGCTCAAATGATCGACCGGTTGGTTTAAAGCAGGTTGCTCACCATTTAAATAGTCGACCCAATAACTAATGGGCATGTGAGCTCCAAACAAAAAGGCTCTTAAAAATTCCAATAGGTGGCAATTCTCAGACTCCACAACCTTATTTAGTTAATGGGAATAAAGGCAAGTCATCTAGTGAGATATGTCATGTTCTCTTACAACTACTTTTTCAAATCTTTATTAACAAATTCTCCACAATTATCAGTGTAAAGAACTTGTATGTGAGATTGGTATTAAGTGGCAATCAACTTATGAAATTTTAGAAACAATGAGCTAACTTTATTCTTTGATTTTATCAAGCTAACCCAAGTCATACAAGTGTGATCATCAATAAATAAGACAAACCAACGAGAACCATTAAAGGAAAGGTGTTTGGTTGGCTCCCATATGTTAAAGTGAATCAACATAAAAGGTACCAAACTTTTATTCATGTTTAATGGAGACGATACATGGTGACTTTTTGTAAGTTCACAGACACCATATTTGAGATCTGAAGTATTTAACTGAGAAAACAACTTTGGGAAGTTTTAAATATCTAAAAGATACATAACCCAAGCATCTATGCCACAGCCATATTTTTTAGGATTTGTCAATTCGATCTGTTAAAAGAGCTTGAGCTAATTTATATGAGCTAATTTAGGTTTCAAATACAAATAGTACAACTTCCCCCTTCTAATACCATAATTGTTGACATGTGGGTCACATATTAATATTTATAATATCTTGTATTTTAATGATAACATTTAAATAGAAAATGGACTAATGATGTGCTTGAATGAGATTAAGTTTAAAGAGGTTTTAAATGAAGATCACATCAACAAGAATATAGAATTGAATGAAAAAATCCATTAGCAAGTCCAAGATGAAAGAAAGTAAAGACTTAGCTATTAAGGATTCATTTTAGAGCTTATTATTAAATCTTTATATCTTACTCAATAGCAAACTAAAATGAACTCACACACCTCACATTGCATGGATAAATAGGATTGATATACATTTAATTGGTTCAAGTTTCATCGGGTTTGGAATTGCCAAAACTAGTTTTTGAGCTGAATCGGTCGATTGTTGTTCATTCGTGATGAACACCTGGGAATTTTGCAGGAATCAATTGATCGAATGATATGGTCATTTGAATCGGTCAATCGTAGTAGGCATCAAAAGCATTCTAACGGCTATAAACGACTAGTATCATTTCGAATATATATATATATATATAAACTCTTTTTATGCAAAATTAAGGATAGATTTTGAACATACATGATATAAAAGCTATTCCAAAAGAAAAACCAACTAGAAATCATCAATTCTCATGTACTATAAGTTGTGCTAAATTAAATCTTTATATTCTAACATAATAGTATAAAATCTCACACTCTATTACATTTACACACCTTCAATCATCCTAAATGTTATTGAGTAAGCTATAGAGATTGTAGTTTTCAATTGTATAATCTACTCTTTGAGAGTGTGAATCTTGTTGTAAACAAATCATAATTGTAAACACTTGAGAGTTTGGATAAACTCTTGGCATTGGTGAGGTATTGTCACCAAGGGAAAAATCTTGAAGATGAGACATCTTCAAGTGGTGTAATTGTTTAGTGTGGATTCATCAAGACCATTGTATCTTTCACTTGGATTAGTAAAAGAGTATAATACTCAAGTACAATCGGTACTTGAGGTATAGATATAGGCTTGTCGAATCACATTAAAAATTGAGTTTGCAACCTCTTTTTCTTTATCTCTTTACTTTAAGCACTTTAATTATATTGTTGGTTATTGTTATATATGCTTAGTTTGATTATTTGCATTAGTTGACATAAATAGTGGAACACCTAATTCACCCCTTTATGTGTTGTTGTTGCTTTAGTCCTAAAACAATAATTGGTGTTAAAGTTATATATATAAGTTTGCTTAGACTTGAGTAGAATAACAATCAATAGCTATAATGTTCAAAATGAATGAGCATTTACCTCTAAGCCACCCTTCTTTGATGGCAATGATTATGTTTATTAGAAAGTTACGATAATTATATATCTTCAATTTATTGATTGTGATTCATAGTTATCTATCATAACCCAATTTTTGACCTATTTTAATTATTATTATTATTTCATTTACTGAAAAAAATTGATGATGGAAAAAAATAATAATAATGATAGAAAAATAAGTAAAATGAAATAAATGAAGAATGAATTAAAATTTGGGTTAAGGGCAACATGATTGGAAGTTTTGGGGCTTAATTGAGCTTAGAATTAATTTAATTAATCCAATTAAGGGTTTAATTGGAGAATTGATAAGTTTTGAGACTTAAATGGACTTGGATTTAATTAAATTAATGAAATCAGGGACTTAATTGAAACATTATCAAAGTATAGGGCTGATTCTTGTCAAATTTGAAAGAAATTAAAACCCAAGGACCAATGTGTAAATGGCGCTGAGATATAGGGGTTCAATTACAATTTACCCAAGGACTGGATTGCAAAAATGCAAAATGTCAAGGATCAAAACACAACACCAAAAACGGCACTGTTTTCCTGCTACTGTTCATCTTCTTCCCGACTGAAACGGACGCCCACCGCCGCTCACACCGTTACACCTGCAATTAACACAATTTATGGCTTGAAGAAATGGTTTTGTTCTCTAGCTATAAAAGCCAGAGATAGTCCATGCACACAAAGGGGGATTTTTGGACTGAAAAAGGGGACGAAAAACCAGAAAAAGAGGGGAAGAACGGGGGGAAAAAAGGAAGCCAGGACACAGACGAAGACATGGGGATTTTGGGGAACCGAAAACGAGAGAGAAAGCCACGAACAGGAGGAAGAAAAACTAGGAAAAAAGGGCAGAAACGAGGGAAAGAAAAATAAGAGTAAAACCGAGAAGCACGAAAAAGCCAGGGGGAACTGGCGGGAGAGATAGAGAGCGACTGAGAACGAAAAAACTGAGGGGGAGAACACGATAGAAGTAAACAGAGAGCACAAACGAAAACAGAGAGGGGACAAAAAAAACAGAGAAACAAGGGATAACACAGCAAAATAAGGAAAAGGGACGTAGAGAGGAGGACAGTGAAACCAGAAACCCACTGATCGCCGCCTCTGCTCCAACACCAGCTTCCAAAACCAGAGGAAAAGGCTAAAAAAAAAGGAGAGGAATGAGCAGCTGACAGAAGGGAACACCGACAGAAGGGGAACGAACGAACGCAGGGATCTTGAGGCAAGGATAGACGACCAAGAAAGACTGAAAAATCCAGATCGCCACTTCCAGCACCAGGTAAGTTGCGCTTTCCCTTCTTCTGGCATTTTAATTACATGCTCCTATAGCGGGCGTGCGTGAATTGTTCACGCACGCTTACTGGTGAAAAAAAACAATGGCCAGCCGGGTCAAGCCTGTGGCCCGGCAAGGCCTGCTGGGTCCAGCCCAGCCATGTGGGCTACGCTGGGCCCAGCCCCAAAAAATAAAAGAATAAAAAATAAAAAAATAAAAAATAAAAAAATAGGAAAATAAAAAAGGTAAAAAATAAAAAATAAAATGTGTATGCATGAATAAAAATAATATAAATTTATTGGTTTATTCACTGACGCCAGATTCCGGAATAAAAATACCAGTTTAAATTTATATTATTTTTATTTATTGTATTTTATTTTATTTTAAAAAAATGCGTGTATGTATAAATAAAAAAAATAAATATGAATTTATTATTTTTATTCATTGACGCCAGAGTCAGAATAAAAATATTGATTCAAATTTATTTCATTGTATTTTATTTAAATTACATAAAAATAAAAAATATGCATGCAAAAATAAAATAAAATAAATTTATTGGTTTATTCATTGACGCCAGAGTCAGGAATAAAGATACTAATGTAAAATTATTTTATTTTATTGTATTTTACTTTTATTTAGTTACATAAAAAAATGTGTATGCGTAAAAAATAAATTTATTTGATTTGTTTATTCACTGACGTCAGAGTCAGGAATAAAAAAAAAATACTGATTTAGATTTATTTTATTTTTATAGCTGCGTAATATTTACCAACGTCAGAGTTGGAAATATCCGTAGTTAAATATTTACTGGCGTCAAAGTCAGGAATATTACACGCAAACCATCATAGCATAAACCGACAAAATGTTAGCAATTTATGACAAAACCAGCAATGCAGCTTGCCTCAAGCAGGACGTTTAAGGGGTGATAGTATCTTCCCTTTTACGTAACCAGTCCCGTACCATAGAATTTCTGTTGACCAGTTAGGGTTCCTAGTGACCATAATACTAGGTGGCGACTCCTTAAATAAAGACCATTCCCCATCAAAGAACAGGATGCCAGAAATCCGTTCTTTTTATTTAAACCTTTAAATTTTTAAGGCCGCCGCGATGTCGGGTGCGACAGTTATCTATTGAAAATGAACCTTACAATATATAAGTTTGCTTAGACTTGAGTAGAATGACAACCACTAGCTATAATGCTCAAAATGAAGGAGTATCTATCTCTAAGTCACCCTTCTTTGATGGCAATGATTATGTTTATTAGAAAGCTAGGATAATTATATATCTTTAATCTATTGATTGTGATTTATTGTTATCTATTAAAAATGGACCTCACAATATATAAGTTTGCTTAAACTTGAGTAGAATGGCAACCACTGGCTATAATGTTTAAAATGAAGAAGCATCTACCTCTAGGCCACCCTTCTTTGATGACAATGATTATATTTATTAGAAAGCTATGATACTTATATTCTTTAATTTATTGATGGTGATTTATAATTATCTATTGAAAATGGACCTCACAAGCCTACTAAAATTGAAAATGATTTAACAATTTCTAAACCTAAAAGCTAGTATACCGATGGTGATAAGAAGTCATTTTCTTTGGATGTTAAAGCTATAAACACTTTGTATTGTGCCTCGAGTAGAAGTGAGTTTAATAGAATATAATCTTGTAACAATACAAGGGATACATAGCATGTTTTAAAAGTAACTCATGAAGGTACTAATCAAGTGAGAGAATCCAATCGCTACTAGATAAATAATAATGTTTTGAGGTTTCAATTAGGTTTACTTTTTGAGACTATAAGTTGTACAAAAAGGCTTTTTTGTCTTATAAGACATCTGTTTTGATCAAAACTTGAAATATAAGATTTTCATATGAACCAATCGACTGATTCATAAATCTAGGACAATCGGCCAACCAGTTAAAATTACGAGGACATAAACCTTTGCTATTGCCTAAATTTTAAACTTTTGACCCCCTTATTTCTTTGTGTTTTGGACAAAATTTTTACATCAAAATAATCATTTTTAAAATTATAAGAAGGATCAAAAGAGAAATTTAGGAAATTTCAAGATTTAGGTTCAGTCGTTCAACTGATTTAACTAATTAAGGCAACCAACTAACTGGTTGCTCGGTAGTATAAATATTGTCTTATTGAGCAAAAGAAAATTTTCCTAAATTAATTTTTAAAACTTTAACCTAAAACCCTCTCACAAAAACTCTCAAAATTCATCAATATCCAACCTTTCCAAGTGAATTTCTTGAAGTTTAAACATCAATGGCACTAAAGAAACAAATAAGAACAAGTGAATCAAAGAGCAAAAGGGAAAATGATCCTCAATCTCCTCCAAGTGACAATATAGAAAAGTATATGATCACTTTCTTAAATAGATCTATTGCTATTAAAAGAGGTATAGGTGATGATTTAAATGTTTTTGAGGTAGATAATTTATTTGAGAAAATAGGTTGGAGTAGCATATACAATATAAAAAAGGCTACATATCCCTCTTTTATTAGAATGTTCTTTGCTAATATAAGAATAACTAATGAACCTAGGATTATGAGTAGCCTTCAAAACAAGCTCATTAAGTTTAATTGTGAAATGATGGCTAACATAATAGGTATTTCAAATGATGGGCCTTATATATGATGAGACAGTTATTATGCATATCGAGAGAGAAAATTTTGAATCGGGTGCAAATATTAAGAATCAAGACTTGATGTTAAGACCTAGATTGTTTCATATGGTCATAGTACATAATATTTTGCCTAAGAATAGGCACTTTGATGAAGTGACTTTTATGGACTTATGCTTTATTGATTGTATAATTAGAAGAATGCCAATTAATTTTCATACATTATAATGAAAATTTTGATAATGCCAAATGATTAAAAACAAAAGTCATTGTCTTATGGTCAATGCTTAACAACTATCTTTAAGCATTTCGATGTTGAATTCACGGATACGAATCGAACACCATATTCCAAACATTAGGAGATAGATAATAGGACCCTAACAAAAATGATTTTTTTTCTTAAATGAGGACGGTGTATGGTTCCTAAAGACCAATTTGGTGAGGAAAAGCATGATGAAGAAGATGAATAACAAGTTGGTGATGATGAATTTGCTAATGTGTTTAAGACACCATTTCTAACTTCATTTCCTGGAGATATTGTTACTAGCTCATGAAAATCTAGGATGGATGATCGCCTAGCCTATATTAAGACTGATGTAAGTTATTTTCAAGAATCGCAAGCGCACATCCTCTCTAATCAAGAGCATATAGCTAGTGACATGCAAGATATTAAAGATATGATGGCTAGCTTGCTCTCTTGCTATCCACTGCCCTAGATGATTGTACCATGAACTTATCATGTTTTTCATGCTTTTCATTTTACTTTCTTTCCTTTTTTGTAATGAATAGTGTATTTTGAACATTATGTTATGTTTCTCTAATCTTTTTCACTTTTCGTGTTTACTTTTTGTTGATAACAAAGATGGAGAGAAAATAAAAAAATAAACATTGATATATATATATATATATATATTAAGAAGGAGATATATATTTATAGATTACATATTCTTTTTTAAATCTTCTAGAGACTATATTGCAAAATATAGAGGGAGATACATATCTTTATATCTATAAAGTATAAATTAATTGTCATCCTCAAAAAGAAAAAGATTGTTGACCTATGGGTCACATATTAATATTTATAATATCTTGTATTTTGATGATAACAATTAAATGAAAAATGATTTAATGATATGCTTGAATGAGATTAAGTTTAAACAGGTTTTATATAAAGATCACATCATCAAACATATGGAATTGAATGAAGAAATCCATCAACAAATCCAAGATGCAAAGTAAGGGAAGACTTAGTTATTAAGGATTTATTTTTTAGCTTATTTTTAAATCTTTATAACTTACTCGATAGCAAACTAAAATGAACTCACATACACTTTACATTGCATGCATAAATAAGATTGATATATATTTAATCGGTTCAAGTTTCACTAGGTTTGAAACTCTTAAAATTAGTTTTTGAGCTAAACCAGTCAACCATTGTTCATCTGTGATGAACAATTGGGAATTTTATAAGATCTGGTCAACTGGTCAACCACTTTAGATGTTAGAGGCATTACTAATTTCTTTTGAATATATATATATATATATTCACCATTTGAAATCATTTATAGCTTTAATCCACTAACTTCATTATATTTGTTTCTTTACATGCTAATAAAAGGGTTAGTCTTGATAGAGATAGAAAAGCACGGATGTTGAAAATACTTCATGAGAGTGTACAACGATATATAAAGAAGAAGAATGATCAATTTGCTTCCAAGGCAAATAAAGAGTGTAAACGAGTTGTTTTTCAAATAGGTGATTGGTTTTAGGTACGTTACAAAAGGAGAGGTTTTTGGCCTATAAAAAATCAAAATTGCAGCCTCAATAAGATAATTCATTCTAAATCCTTGAAAGAATCAATGACAACACCTACGAAGTGAATTTACCAGATGAGTATGATGTTAGTGCTACTTTAAATATTTATGATCTCTCTTTGTTTGATAAAGGTGACAATTTAAGGTCGAATTCTTTTTAGAAAAAAAGGGGATGATATGGATCATCTCACCACGACAAAGGATCCACTAGAGGTGCCAATTAGGTTAATCACAATGTCAAAGACCAAAAAGTTAAATGAGACATTAAATGGGCTTGTTTAGAGCATTTAGGCCAAGGCTGACTTCAAAAAGGCTTAAACACATATAGGGCAGCCTATAATCAACTTAATCTATATATGCAAGAATGACTCAACTCAACCCTAACTTTGGCTTAAGGCTGGCAGCATAATTGGGCAGCCTTATTTGAACAACTTTCTATTCTCTACAAGGAAAGATAGGTGGCAGCTATTAATCTTAACATTACAAGGATGTTTTTACAAAATCTTTTAGAAGTTTCCATCTTCTACAAAGAAACCAAAGGGCAACAACTATTACAAATATTTCCATACTTATTTAGGAGTTAAATTCGGCAGCAACAATCCTTATTATTCAAGGATATTTAAGTCGGTTTTGGGCTAATTTTTTCTAATGCACAATTTTACGTTGAGCATAGTTTTAGATTTGACTATTGGATCAGGCTAGAATTTTACCAGAAGATTCTAGGGGCCTAGTTTTATATACTTTTAAAATTTCATAACAATTAGACATTGGAAAAGCCTTGTGATAAGGTCCATAAGATACTATGTGGGATTTGTATTAATTTTCTAGTTGATTTAGGATTATTTTTTTCTATTTTATTTAGAACTCTTTTATTATTTTTTCAACATTGTTTAGGATATTTTTTACCTATTATAAATAGTATTATTAAGCTTGTATTTAGGTTTTTTTTATTGACTTTGATTTCATAATAATATTTGTGTATGAGAGGAAAACTCATACTTTTTTGTTCTTGCAGGAATTGAAATTGACTTTTTGAAAAACAATTGTCTTCTCAACATCTTTCTTTTATTTTTCATTTGTGATTCACTAATCGTGGGGTGGGGATTTGAATTTCAATTATGTTGATGTCTTGGTTTAAGGTAATTATTGTGTCACGTTTTCTATCTCAAATATGATTTTTAGTTTTCGGTAATTATGTTCAAGCTTGCTTGTAGATTTCTGGATTTTTATGTTCATATCACAATTTAGAGCATAGTCCTCTAACCTAATCTCATGGCATCTATCATCTAATGATATCAAATGTCTTCTCTATTTCATGAGATAAATGATAGTATCAAAATTCCAAGTGATGAGATGATGATGAAGAAGAAATTGGAACGGCAAATATGTCCCGAACTTTTTTAGAGCTCAAGAAGTTGTTCCAGCTTTTTATTGTGGCTGCTGGTCAGAAGAAAATGTCAATGTATGAGAATTAAGGGGGGGAACAAAGAAACAAAACAGAAACAGAAAATGGGCAAGGCAGAAGAGCTCAGTCACATAGTTTTATTCCCTTGCTCATCATATGTAATAGAATCATGATGTAAGAAGAGTATCAATGACAAGAATATCATGAATGAGATGTGACTTGAATCAAACAGAGAAGAAAGACAACACCTGAAACATTTTGCATTGCTATTTCTTGTGTGCATTGCCTCTGTTCTTCTGCAGCAAACCCTCCACCAATGGCTCCAAAAGCAACTCCACCTGCCTAAATTTAATAGTTAATACAGGGTCTGAATCCTTCCTTTTTCTATTTTTACGAACGAGAGAATATGTTAGACCTGTAATTCTATGATGATAACTTCATTACCTCACATAGTTTCTTTCAAGAGCGTATGACACAAATCAATCAAAAAGAGTGAGCTGGAGAAATGGATGACTGGATGATCTTGTAACCTCACATCATTTGAGCAGAAAATCAAGCGGTGAGATGCTTTACAAGTTCGTATACAGCTATAGAATAAAATTAAACAGTATCCACCTGAAACTATCCCAAAAGCTCATCGTAACAAGCATATTGATATGAACAAAGCATCATATTTCCTTTGAGATAAAGAACTTCACCTGCCAAACACTTTTTAGACAAATTGACAAATCACCAATAGGCGACAACAAGGAGTTTCAGACGATGCACCAACTTTACTAGCGGCATCACCTTCTGAAAGGCATTGAATGGAGTTCCTTTCTACAGCAGCAAGTCCATTATCATGCAATCTAAGCATTTTATGGAGTCTTTCAATAGAGGATATTGTTTTCGATGAAATATCCTCCAGGCTGCAGAAAGAGAACTTGTCACATTGACCAGTCAGCTAAATAAAAACACAAACACTTTTTGTTAGACTGTCAGTTTTTCCATTTATACCGAGTTACAAAGGACACCACTACTGTTTCCACACTTCGAACAATCAAAGCAACAAACACATTACAAGTGCACTTCAATTATTTCCACACTTCTAACAAACACATTGTATGCACGTCACTTGATTTTTACTTCACCACCCAAATGCCAAAACTCCACACTGAAATATCCCTACTCCATGTTTTCTCCCTCCTCCTCTCTCGCTTCTTTGCTGCCATCTTCTTCCTTCGACAACTGGGCAACTTCTGTTTTCAAAGCTTTTCCTTCACGGAACATTGACATTTGTTGGGGGAGGAAAAAAATAACAGTACAGACTTCAAGTTCGCTCAGGTCCCTGAACCTAGCTATTTGTTGCATAACATGTGTTTAATGTAGAAATTGGAAAAATACGATCTGCAAGAAATTGAAATTAAAAATTCTATCTAATCACTACGACATTTAACTATTACCTTTTTAATTAGTATCCTTGGGAGACGATCTATGATATACTTTGAATATCAAGAGCTACATCCTTGAAATCCTTCTTCAGACCTTCAGAGTATCTGAGCATTAAGAAAAAGCTTTACCAGAGCATTTACTCTTTATAGCGATGACTAATTCATTCGATCATGATAATACAAATTCCATATCTCACAAATTACTAACCACTAACACTAATTTCTTAACATTATGCAGATGCGTGCCTTGAGATTACTCTCTTTTTTATAATCAAAACAGCCATATCTGATTACCTATTATTGACTAAATTCAAACTGTACATCATCAAAATTTCAAATAGCGTACACATGATTTTCTTTTCTCCAAATACAACTACAATAAAGTAATCTCTGGCTGCTTTTCGGTGCAGCATGCAAAGGGGGACGGATCTGGTAGTTATGATTGAGGAGTCCTTCGAGCATGGAGGCTCAAAGACAAGGAGTCAATGGGTTATGGAATGGGAAGGGTTTGCCACAACATTGCTGGTCTTTACAGGGAAACTTGTCTGGAAATGACACATCAGAATCCTATCCTTCAATCATCATCATCATTGTCATCTTGATTGTTTTGATGATTATGCTTTTGGGCATTATACATCTCAGCAACCTGAAATGTGCAGAGCAGTGCATGAATTGAAGTTCTAGCCAACAAAACCATTTTTTTTCTTTTCCCATAAAACAATCAGCAACTATAAGACTGTTCATTACCTGCTCTGATGATGAGGCTTGCTCTGGAGACTTGTCTTCTCGAACTCGAACAAGACGGGGAAATCTTAGTGAAATACCCTTGAACAAGAAAGACAAGAAATAAGATTAAGAAGCAGAAAACATTTTTGTGGTTTGGTTCGACAACAAGGAACTGCTAAAGGAAAGAGGATAAAAAAGCTTGGATCCAAACCATCAAAAGGACTCACAAATTAGTGAGCACAACCCATACAAGTACAACAATCTTAACCTTTCCTCCTGACAAGGTAATCATCAAGTGCCTGAACCCCGTTTTGCAAAACAGGAAATTTAAAAAATGGTGCACACAATATGGCAATCACATTAATAGGAGGTATCTGAATGCACATGCATGGAAATACATGTCTAAATGTTCAGGCCATTGATGGGGAAAGTTTTTGGTTAATTCATTATGCGCCTCATATATGTCTGAAGTAGGCAGCCCTGCCAACATAGAGCCAATTTTTTTTAAATAAAGCATTATGGAAAGAAGATGAATTCAACCTTGTTAGGATCAACTTCGCCAATTGCAGCACGATGAACAGGGCTAATAGTCAAGTCTGCTGCTTTCACCTCCCACACCTTTTTTTTTCCAGAAACAAAATCAGCAAGGAAACAGAGCTTCTGCTCAGCATAGTATAAAACCAACATTAACATTTTTCATGAGAAAAGGTAGATCAAAATACCTCCTTGGGTTCAAACCACACATCTGGTTTAATGGTATCTCCAAATCTATAGTATGACTGGAACCAACTATAAAGTTAGAACTGGCATAGTAAAAACACAGGACTCCGCTGGTCACATCAAAAAGCATAAGAACTGTACCTTTGGTTTGGGAATCACTTGTGAACGGAGACTCGCAGAACGTTCCTCAAGCACTTGTTCAGAAAATCCAGTGCCTGCCCATCACAGCAAGAAAAAGAAAAGAATGGCACCGTTGTTAAAAAAAAGAAAACCTTAATTGACATGAAACAAATCCAGAAAATTATTTTTGAGTTACCTATTTTACATATGCTCTGGAATTCTTCGTTGTTGCTATTATAACAAGCAAGGAGAAAAGCACCATAGACACCTAAAAACCAAACAATAGCATCATGAACCAAAAAGGCCGCGACCTGAAACTAGAACACCTCCCACTAAACACCCCCAACCCCACCAGAAAAAATATAAAATCAAAGCAATCTGCTATCAAGGCTGTATCTGGCCTGCATATGCATTGAAACAGAAGTATATGCTTCAACAAAAACTGCATTTACCTGTACGTTTTCCACGACCATGGAAAGCACCAATAGGCACTAGATCTAGTGAGTCTCCAATACTGCAGAGCACAGCACATTCAAAAAATTTAGCCGAAACAAAAACTGTGCAATAAGGATGAAAACACCCTAATTCATTCATCCTACCTTTCCATATAATCTTTCTTCAATTTCAGCCAGTTATGTGATCGCCTTGAAGGTTCATATGTAGCATCCTTATTCATTGTTTTGATGATTAAACCCTCACAACTGCAAACTAAGACGAGTCAATAACCCCAAAAATAAATAATAGCTTAGCATGTCATTGTAATGTACATGAAAAAGGAAGAACTTTCAAAAAACTTCTGTGACATTCAACTTTTACTTTACAACATCCAAAAGACATTAATTTGAAAATAAATCAAGTTCCAAGTTTCCAGGCATCAGCATTGTTATATTCTACACAGCCTCACTTCATTCAAAAAAAAAATGATATAAAATATGTGAGGCCAGCATTCAAATAATACAAGCAAGTCCAGCGTTCAGAAACATTCCTGTGCCCAAGTTTGCAGCCTTTAGTAATAAGCTTCAAGATTTCTTGGAATACTAAAATGAGTTCAGGTATAAAAATGTATGGATAAACAATTAGAGATATTCCATCAAGAAAGCTTTAAATTTGAAGGTTTAAATGAAAATCAGAAATCAAACCACGTTTTTCCATTTCCATAAAATGAAATTTTTTTTTTCCAATAACATTAAAAAAGATTAAAAAGCTACACAAACTCATTAATCTCTGTCAAGAGCAAAGAATCACTTTCAAAGTAACCTTGCAGTTAATGAGATGTGTCAGAACTTCCACCTCAAAAACTTACGATAAAAGATAGAGAAGCCCTTGCAGCAATACCAAATTTTCATATTTGATAACCACAGCTAAAAACACATACATGTATAAATCAGGTTCATGTTCAGTTGTCAACTGAAAATGGTAAAAAAAACGAGATAATGACCTGGCATCAACAGCAGTGTCGAGGAATTTTTGTATCTCTTCAAGATCATTTGATGTTATTGCAGTTGCAAACTGAAAAAATCCAGGTTCTTCCTCGAATGAACTGTAAAGATGCTATACAGGTCCAAAGTCATGGGACCATCAGTATCAATACATCAGGAGTTTCTGACTTGAGCAGATGAATACATCCAAGCCAAATGAAAAAAATATACGTGGAAGTTTGTTGGCAGCACATTCTTTACTTCATAGAATGTTTATGGACAAAGGGATGATGACTATCTATACATAGAGAAACCCTATAATAGAATGTCATGCATGCTTTAATAAATTCTCTCAAAACTAATCATCAATATGAAAAATTATATAGGAAAATGATTACAAGGGCAGCTAATTTACAGGTTAATTATATAACCCAAGATCCCAGACTTTTAAGAAATGAAAAGGAGCCTTGAAGCATGCTTCATATTGCTTATCAATTCCTATATTAAAACAGATATTTATGCAGCATATCAGCACTAATTTATCTCACATAGAAAGACACTATTGCACTGTCTGTGTGTATGATAGGCCAAGAATTCAAGTCTAAAAAAAAATCGAGTAAAATGAATGAAGTATAGTAGAACAAAGGAATTTTTTATCAAAATTAGAAATGGAGCAAAGAAAATCGACACCTCATTCCTTACAACCTCCTAAATTATTTGTTAATTGATTCCAGATTAATTTTAATGGAGTGGGCTTTTAAGCATAAAAATTGACCCAATCCATCTATGTTGCATGCAAAATCAAATAGCATTAAAAGAGGATGGCTCTTTCCTTAGAGCTAATTAGTATTCTTAGAATAGCCCTAGCAGAAATAAAACAACAATATTTATGACAAATTACGAAAACTATTTTATTGTGAAATGGGCCAGCCCTACAGGCTTTTGAAAGGCTCTTTGTCCATTGATTGCAGTTAGAATATGCACAATACCTTCACATTGTCACCCTGATGACATTAGTAAGGGTTACCACTACAACTAAAAATCATTATTTGAGAGAAACAGAGAGGAGGGGGAGCTCCAAGTATTGCACCACCAAAAGCAATACGGAAAATATTTAGAGTTAATACTGGCAATTTAAAAGGATTGACAATTTGACAATATATACTGAACTTAAATGTCAACAAGTATGAAAAAAAATACACACTAAATGGACTTTGCAATCCTACTTTACCACGTATTTCAGTTACATTTCAACACAGAATATTTGTTTTAGTTTTATGTGAAAGCAATACTATTTAAAGTTCTCACTTCAGAAACCCTAGCCTCTGACAAATTTTATTACCAAATAGTAGAAAGACTGCAACAAATACATGAACCAAATGACCAGTAATGAAAACCTTGTACCTCTCTACGAACTTTCAGTTCTTTCTGAATAAGTGGTTGGTCATTAAGATACAACATGTCGAAGGCATATATGCAAACATTAACCTTGATATCACTCATCACCACATTTTTTCGGGCCCGGGTGCTGAGGATCTGCACAAATACATACACATTAAAGCTTTATCCATCTTAACTCAAAAGAGCATGAATCCCAATACTTGGTGGCCATCTAGATTTATTTTATGCAACATTCAGAGAAAAAAGTACAACCAAACAAACAAGTCAACCAGCTTAGGGATTTGACTTTTCACTTAAAGTAGGAATTGGCATAGTGACCTACTCTGCCCTTCTTTAAAATTAGTCCTGTCACTATTCTTATTGCCCAACAGCTATTTTTGACATGAATAAATGTATATTGTATTTTACAAATCCAGTTATATTATTGAAGCAAAAAGGAGATTCATTTTCATTGTTTATTCCTCATGCTATACAGGATTTACAATATCAGAACATTCAAAGAATTCAAATAACAATATTTAAGCAATTATCAAGTTTGAATTCACAAAGCCCGTCTTCCACGAAAATATGAACAAAAAATATATATTGTATTACTTGGAAGTGGTAGTGTTTTATACAAATAACAAGATACTTCAATTGATCATAAATTACCTGAAAGGGGAGAATTTTCTTTTTTTCTCTATCATACGCAACTAGTTCACAATCCAGAATAAATGAGCTTGCTGAGGGCCTCTTTAATCTGCACAAAGAAAGTAAGCATTAGCAACTACCAATTACAAACAATTAATTAGAAAACCACTAACTTTGGTCATCAGAGAGTATAGTGCCAGACAAAGAGAATAAATCTCTTGATGAAATTTAGTTCATAATAAACCAGATGTAAGCATGAAGAATCTTGTGTGTGTGTGTGTGTGTGTGTGTGTGTAAAGATACAATATAATTATCCAGGTAAGATTGCATTTAGAATTCTGAATCAACGCAAGTCAAACCCTGAACAACAATTTGAAGAACATATGATTTATTCAAGATTGTATGCAAGGAGATAGAAGACTACCTTATAGAGGACATGAAAAAAGGAATAGGCGTTGCAACACACTTACTAGATGTTGCTAAAAAATGAGGAAAGTAAGAAAAATACTAAAGGCTTCAAAATTGCAGAGCACAATCTGTAGCCATTGCAGTAAATGAGATAGAAGAAGCTGATTTGAGCATCCATATAGTAGCCACCACTTCTCTTAACTTGAGTACAAAGCAGCAAAACTCACTCATTTAAATTTATAGAATCTTTCCAAAGTCAAAAGTCCTTGGAGTTTCAAACAAATGACCACCTATATCATAGAAGAAAGGGAATCCCTGATAAGAAATGAAACTCACCGGGAAATTACAGCAACAACATCAGGAAATTTTCCAGTATTTCGCTCAGAATTTCGACTATATATCTCAACCGAACCATTCTCCAAGTAATGTATCTGCATCAAGCAAATGAAATTATATCATAAAACACGGATGCTTAAAGCAACAAAAGAAAAGCAGTGTGACTAATTAGTATCACCTGGGCACGTTCTCCATCATACTTGTATTCACAGGAGAATTCCATATCCTGAAATTTAGTTACTATCTCAGAAACCCCTTTGGTTGGTTTTGCCAGCATAGGTCCAACTGGAACACCAGGTGTGAAGCTGCATGTCTTGGGAAGATTCCATACGCCATCACTAAGAAGAGCAGGGACTATTTTATCATAGACAGGAAGCACAGAGTAAACTTGTTTAACAATCTTTGCAGCCTGTTACATACACAGTTATATAGCACCAAAGTCAAGGAAAAATAAAGTAAAATAAAATAAAAGATATAGAAAAACTGTCAAGTTTCAACCATTGGTTACATATCCTAAAATGGATTCCAGCAATTACTCCAGATACCTCTTAAAAGTCATAACTACTCAACACAAACAATGACTGGAAACTTTTACATCTTATACACAAGATCCCAGTAGAAACAAACTGAGAACAGAATACAAATAAATTTATTAAGAAAGATCGAAACAAATTTACAAAAGAGAAGAATAAGGCATCCTCATGAAAAGACAACATCTTAAAAAACAAGTGCTCACAAATCGCTGAATATCAGCAAGATAAACTCCTCCAAGAAATCAAAGCCTGTATTGTATAATAGTGTTACGTAATCAAGAAGTTACAATGTCAGCAGCAGGAACAAAGCAGTAGGAGCCATTGCAGCAGCAATCCACAAGCATTTAACATGTGATGAATAAGAATTGACCAGTGTGGAATAGTTAGTTAATTCAGTTAGAGGTAGTTAGAGACAGTTAGGGAAGTTAGTTACTGCCGATAATAAGCAGAGCAATGGTTAGTTTCAAGGTATAAATACATGGTTTAGAAAACATGTAAACCAAGTCATTGAATAAGAATCTTTTTCTGTAATTGCAGAACTTCTTCTTCCCTCTATTTTTCTATTTATTAATCTCTTTTCTCACTAACAACCTCCATTGTCAAGGACCTTCCTTGACAATTTGGTTTCAAAGCTCTAGAAGATCCACACAAATACTTCTAACTCACCATGGAAGACAATAATAGATAAAAGCTTTAGAAGAGCACAATAAACGCACCAATGAAGAAATACAAAGGATTAGAATAGAGGTGGAACAATTGCAATTATAATTGGATACAGTGCTATCAACTTTGAACTCTTTCAAGGCTAATATGCTATCAAATTTTAACTCTTTCAAGGCTAACATGGATTGAAAGCATGGAAGATGGGAAGGAACCACTCTGGAAGGAAACAATTCCTTTCACCAGAATAGCAATAGGGGAGATGTTTTAGAAATCCAAGAAGGAAGCAGGACAGGGTATAATATAGCCTTGCCAAAGGTAGACCTGCCTAATTTATAGAGAGAACCATTGTGGTTGGATCAAAAAATAAAGGAGATTCATTAAAATGCATTTCATACGTGTTCATTAGTGGGTAGAGATTGTTGCCTTATACATGGAAGGAAAGGCTGAGATTTTTTATGAAAGGTTCTTGGTAGGAAGGAATGATTTATCCAACTGGGATGAATTCACAAAAGCAATATGTATATGATTTGGCTGTCAAAATGATTTGGTGGAAGAGTTCAACAAGCTAGAACAAGAAAAAAGTGTAGAAGAATATGTGGATAAGTAGGAGAAAATTAAGTCTTTAATGAGTGTACTTAATTCCTCTTTACCTAAAGCTTATTATGTCCAGTTTTATAAGTGGACTCAAGGAAGACATCAAGCCTATGTTAAAGATTCTCAAGCCAACTACATTATTGCAAACCTTTGAATAGGCTAAATGGCAAGAAGAATATAATAGGGCAATCACCAAGAAGAATAAGATGTTCTCAAGAACTCCTTCGGTGATTGGCTATGGCAAATTGTCAGGTAGTTTTTAACCAAAAAGAGGGGAAATTATTGATTAACAATAAACTAGCATCTGATAATCTTTATGAACAAAGAAGGAAACTTGGATTGTGTTTTAAGTGTGGAGAAAAGTTTACTCCTGGCCATAGATGTGTAACAAAAGACTAAACATGATAGAAGGATTGGAGGATTGTAAAGAAGAATTCTTTTAAGTAGAAGAACAGGAAAATGAAAAGGCAATAAGAGAAGATGGAATCGAGGAATATGGACTGTCTTTACATGCTTTAGCTGATAGATATACTCATAATATTATCAGAATCAGGGGTGGCTGTCAAGGAAAGAAGTTGGTGATGCTAATAGATAGTGGAAGCACTCTTAGCTTCATTGATGAGCAAGTGATGCTGCAAAATTAAGGTTGTGATTGTAAAAACAACAGTGTTGGCAATTACTGTTGCTAATGGAAACATTATGAAGTGTGATTGTTACAGTCCAGGATTTCAGTGGTTCATGCAAGATTATGAGTTCCATGCAAATCTTAGAATTTTGAAATTAAGGAGGTGTGACATTGTATTGGGAGTGGATTGGTTAAGAGGGTACTCACCTATTTTGTTTGATTTCATGAGAATGAAATTTTCATTCAAGAAAGATAGAAGAAGCATTGAATTGAGAGGTATAGGAAAGGAGGCTGAATTACAAGAAATTACTGTAAATAAGGTCCATAAGAAACTTAAAGAGGTATTATATGACTTTGTTGGACAGTTTTTTATTCTGGAAGCTATGGAAGTTGCAGAAAAGGCAATTTGTCAACCCTAAAATTGAAGCATTACTGCAGGAATTCACAGTGTTTGCAGAACCTACTCAATTGTCATCTGTCGGGAGTCTAAATCATAAAATTCCATTAATTCCAGGAGCAGAACCAGTTAATATCAGACCATACAAGAGTTCCTTCATTCAAAAGGAAGAAATTGACAAATTAGTGAAAGATATGCTCAGGAAAGGAATAATCCAGCACTGCAGTAACCCTTTTGCTTCTCCAGTCCTGTTAGTCAAGAAGAAGGATAGCACATAGAGATTCTATATGGATTAAAGGCAACTGAATAATCTAACTATCAAGAACAAGTTTCCAATTCCATTAATAGATAGTTGGTGGATGAGCTTAATGGTTCAGAATTCTTCTCTAAACTGGACCTAAGGTCTGGCCATCACTAGGTTAGGATGTTTGAAGGAGATGTAGAAAAGACGGCGTTAGGACACACCATGGACATTATGAGTTCAAGGTGATGCCTTTTGGATTGACCAATGCTCCGGCCACTGATGAACACTATACTGGAGCCATTTCTTAGAAAATTTGTATTGGTTTTTTTTATGATATATTAGTGTATAGTTCTATACTAGAACTACACCTCAATCATCTTAGGTTTGGTCTTGG
>Ga0325404_1001257_pt1 | contig 26899 bp, 16 predicted proteins | sample PopdelMetagenome_18_FD_205664 | JGI IMG/M metagenome (GOLD analysis project Ga0325404, IMG submission 205664) | Populus deltoides microbial communities from Bellville, Georgia, United States - Xylem-Control-R1 | ecosystem: Host-associated > Plants > Phyllosphere > Stem > Wood/Secondary xylem...
CTATTCATTTGGTAATTGATTATTGATGTAGTGGCCAACTATTGATTTAGTGGACTTAGTGGACAGCAGCACTCAAGCACTTTGGCTGGATGAAATGACATTGCTCCATTCAGAATTTGGCAAAGTGGTCATCATGAAAGTTGTTGGAAATCATCTTATATTGTCACCCATAAAATTTCAGAGCATTTGGATCACTAGAGCTCAAGATATGGCTAAAATACTGAGTAGTGCTGTTGGTGGACGTGGTGGATAGACCTCAAGCTCTTGTCTGGACAAAATGCCATTGTTACCATCCGAATTTGAGAAAATCTTCTCCATGAAAGTTGTTGGAAATTGTCTTTTCCTTCCACCCACCAAATTTCACGTCATTTGGCCTTCTATAACTCCAGATATGGGTAAAATTCTAAGCAGTGTTTGGGCTGGATTACAGGACAGATTCTGACTTCTCTTTTGTGGCCAAACTTTGAATTTGAAAATGGCAGATTTGGGTCGTACACTATTCATGAACATTGTAGGCCTATTTCTTAGCTTTCCATCCATATAAATTAAGCTGAAATCCAAGATCTATAGCTCCAGATATGACCTAATAACTGAATAGTGTTCCAATTTGAATTGAATCGGTATCTCCTTTCTAATCTTAGCCGTTTCTTTGTCCTTTCACTTTCAATAGTTAAGCACATCAATCAATCCTTTGAATTCTGAGATATGCCTGCATTTAAAATGAACATTTACCATAAATTAAAGCTATCTTATATTATCAGATCTATTATTATAAAACATGCTCTAGTTAAGGAATTATTAATACTTCAAGTGTAAAATGATGATATAAAACCTTGATAAAAATGCACTTTTAAGTACTAATCAGGTATGGCATGGCGTAAGCCTAAGTCGTTTGGGTCTTGTAGCCCGCCTGGCCCAAGGCATTGGGGTCTGGCGTCAAGACCCAATGTTAATGGGTTCGACGTCCTACCCAAAGCTAATAGGTTCAACATACAGACCCAAGGCTCTAAGGTCCGTGTGAGGACCCAAGGCTCTTGGGTTCGATATTAGGAACCAAGGCTAATAGATTTAACGTCCCGCCCTAGGGCTCTAGGTTCCGTGTGAGGACCCAAGGTTATTGGGTTTGGGGTTAGGACCCAAGGCTCTTTGGTCCAACATCCGGACCCAAAAAACATGGGTCCGGAACTATAAGAACTTGGGTCAGGCGAGTTTATTATTGTTGTTGATGTTATCATTAATAAATTTGCAAAAACAATATTATTACTATCGAAGATTCATTAGTATTATTAAATTTGAAATAAATATTATTGCTATAAAAAAAATATAGATTTGATTTGAAGGGTAAAAATCAATTATTATTGTTGTTGTTGTTATTATTAACTTGGGTCTGGCATCCCTTTCGAGACTTAAGAAAGTTGGGGCTGGAAAGGGACGCTTGATCTAAGTTGGTTAGGTGTGGCATGGCACAAGCCCAAATCTCTTGGGTTTTGCAGCCCGCATGACCTATGGCACTAGGGTCCGGCATCTTGACCCAATGTTAATAGGTCCGATATCTGACCTAAGACACTTGGGTCAGGAGTTTGGACCCAATGTTTACGAGTCTAACATTCTACCCAAGACTAATGGGTTTGACATCTAGACCTAGGGCTCTATGGTCCGCGTGAGGACCCAAGGCTCTTGGGTCTGGGGTTAGGACCTAAAACTCTTAGGTCTGGCGTTCAAACTAAAGGCTAATGACTTTGGCATCAGGACCCAAGGTTTTTGGATCTTGGGTTTATAAATATTATTTTTTGTATTATAGATATTATTTTTTTATAATTAAAAGTATTAATATTAAAAATATTAGTATGTGTGCTATAAATATTATTATTTTTATTATAATTAATATTAAAAATATTATTATTTATGTTATAAATATTTTATTTTTATTATAATTAATAGTATTAATATAATAATTAATACATTTGAAAAACATTTATTATTATTGGAAAACAATCATAATTTTTTTGAAATTTGTTGTTGTTGTTGTTATTTTTGTTATTGACGTGGTTTTAGCATGCCCTTCTAGACCCAAGTAACTTGGTGCTCGAAAGGGGCTCCAAAACCAAGTTGTTTGGGTTGGCAGGGGTGCCAGGCCCAAGGAAGTTGGGTCTTGCAACCCTGTCTGACCCTAGGCTAATAGGTCCAATATGGGTATTATTATTATTATTGTAATTATTGTTGTGATTATTATTATTATTATTATTATTATTATTATTGCAGAGAAACCACAAAATTAAAAACCAGAAGGGAGGGAGTGTTGGATTCAACTGATTTTTTTCTTATTTGTTGTGGATTCTAGATGGTGTCTCTTTTCTTAGGCTCTGATAATACTTTTGTGTTTGGTTTTTGGGATTGGCTTGCGCATCACTTGATATGGATTTGTCTCTTGGGTGCCTTTGCAATGGAGGCTTCCTTTCACGTGGCTGGAAGCTATTATGTTTGGATGTTTGGCTCATCTCAAATAGGTTTCTTGGTAGTAAAGGGTTGCTTTAACGTGGCTATAATCAAGTGTAACTGGTCGTCTATTTTCTAGAAGAGTTGGTTTGTGTGTAGCGATTTGCATTAAATGCACAATCTACCTGCCATGTACTAGCATGGTCGTTGTTCGAGCATTTGCAATCTCTGTTATTTGGAAAGGTGCATGTGCCAGTTACTTGCCATGTCCTGGGCAGTTGTGGATTTGATGTATGATTAGTTTATGTACAATATCCTGATTTGTTGTGGATTTGTGTTTGTTTCATGCTATCTCATTTCAGATAAGGTTGCGAGATAAGTTTACTATTTTTGATAAGATTTGTTTATTTTTTCTGCTTTGTGATATAGTTGGTAAGTTATTGGGGCATTTGCTTCTTGCTCTATCAAACCAGTTGTACTATTATAATGACTTTTGTTACTATATGATATTTTTTATATAGTGTCCATGTTTTATATTTTCTCTGACAGATTAGGTGTGATTTGGGCTGCATATTATATAAAGCTCTGCAATTTTTGTTGTTGTCTGTTGGAGTTGAATTAGTAGGTTTTATGTTAGTATATGATTCTTGACCATTGCTTGCTGTTTATGTCTTTCTTTTTAGCGTAAGAAGACGTTCAATGTTATAGCTTTGTTACCCTGTCATTGTCTTTTTTTCTATTTTGCATTGGTTTGTCTTCGACTTAATTTGCTGGGCTGATTTGCGATGTTCTTAGTTTTGTTTTCTATTTTTTTTTTTTTTGCATAGAGGGTGGAGAGTTCTTATTCTGAGGTGTTTGTTTTTTTTTGTTATATATATTCGTTTTGTGTTGCTATTGATTTTAGTTGATTGGGTTTTGTTATTTCTTTTTGGTTTTCAAAATTGTTAGGTTAGGTGATGAATCTTGTCGTGTTGGTTAATGACTTTGGTGATTGGTTGTTGGTTTCAGTGTATTAAGTTGGTTTTTTTTTTTTTTCTGAGTCTGTTGATAATGATATCTAATTCAATAGATAGTTATTGTTTTATGTGTTTGGTTTGGATAATTCTGCGTTGATATTAATAAAAAAGAATTGGGTTTTTTTATGTTCTTGATGGAGATAAATAAATAATATGTCTTGATTTTTATGTTGGTTGTTGTATATAACCTATTTGTCAGTTTGCCACGTGTTTTTTGTTAGTTTATCTTTGTTTGGCACAACTGATATTGTTTGTCTTTGTTTGCACAATTTGGCTAGCAATTTTACTACTATTAGGAGTGCTTTTTGTTCCAGCAATGCAATGTTTTGTTCTGTTTGGATTTTTTTTTCAATTGCTTGAAAATTTTATGGTGTTGTTGTTGCATTATTAAGTTTACTTTTGTAGATTTTATAGTTGCCTTTTGTGGTTGCATGACTGTCTTTTAGGTTTTTATACGATTGGTTGATCTTTATATGCTGTTTGTATTGTTCTTTGGCGGTGAAATTATTGAAGTATTTTTTCAATTTGGTTACACTTTCATTTCCTTAATTGTTGTGTTGCACTTTTTTTTTTCAATGATGTTTTCTCTACTGATTCTTTCTTTTTGTTTGTGTTGGGTTTGTGATGCTTTTTAGGAGTTTGGAGGTCTTCCTGTCCTACTTGTTTTTTTTTTTTTATTAAGGTATCTCTTTTGCTTTGTTGGGCAGTGCAGTATTCTTTGTTTTTGTTTAATGACCTTTTTTTTCATCTTATATTTTTTTCTGCTGGATAAGTTGGTTTTATTTGTTTTACGTAATATATAGAATTTTGTTTTTGTTGGTAGTTTGGTTTTATGTTGCATGTCTTACTCCTAGCTTAATTTGTATCTATTGCCTATATAACTTTTTAAATACGATGTTTGATGTAATTGTGTAATAAATTGAGATAGTTTTATAGGCTTGAACATGAAACTTATGCAATCTTTTTTTTTTAGCTTATTTTGTGATCTTATATAATACAACAAATTCTTACATTTAATTTTAAGCTTGCTGTTAGGCTATGGAAAGTTATATGTTTTTATAGATTTTTTAATTAAACCTTTTTCACTACATTATTGAACATTAAAATCGGGCTATTTTTTTCTCCATCCAAAATCAAATTATATTAATTCTTTATGATTTTAGCATCATGTTTTTCATAATTCACTTTCCTTTTGATTTTTTGCAACTACTTGCCTTTTTAGAAATTGTCTATATTTTTTTGACCTTGGAAGGTCATTTATGATATTTAAAAAATATTATTACTTTTTCACTTTTATGATCTTTTACTTACACATTTATAGCAATTTAAGTGATGTGTGGGGCCAATGTTTACAATGAGTGTTTAAAATTTCCTGGCAATGAATGTTTTGCCTAGGTTAATAATCTTGCGATGAGTATTATGATGGATTGTTGACTTACATCTGCTTTAAAGTATCTTTATTTTGTGATTGTTTGATTTGTTGATGACTTATGTTGGCATTTGGATCCATTTACTATCCTTCAATTCATTTTTTCATAGCATTTTGTTTAGTTTTGTTGCAATAAAACCATGGTTGTCGTTTTTTTATGACTGGTTATTTCAGTTTGAACCACTATGCTATTACTTTTAAATGGTAAATAAAAAAAAGGTTCATTTTTTCAAGTTGTTAACCTTTGTAAGATGGACATGCCTCTTTCTTTCAAGTTGTAACGATATTGTGCGCGCTCCTCATTTGTTTCCCTTGAGTTAACAATATGATTTTCATTTCCTTTTCTTTTTAGACTTTTTTCTTACAAAAAAAAATAAATTCAGTTCCTTCATTATTTTTTTCTACATATAGACAAATAGTTTAATGACTAGCTGTCGACAAAGGCTTCAACTATCACAACACACTGGCGTTGGCCTCTCTTCATCACACAAGTCTATAGCAACTTTTTATAACATTAGTTGCCATCGAAGTAACAATTATGAGGCTATTGCAATGCAGTAGCATATTTCAATGAAACCTTCCATGTTTTATGCATCTACGCACAACTATATGGACAACGAACATGTTGATTGTTCACCACAATCAAATACTACCCAAACTTCGTATGACAATTCAATTTCAGAGGCTTCAACATCCAACTTGCTTGACTTTAGCAATATATATGTTGTCAATGAGCATGCTTTTCCCCATACAAGCAATCACAACTCTAATGTTTAACCAACATCACTTTTGTCATGTGGTTAAGTTGAATATCAGCGTAAAAGAAAAGGTATGTTATTGCTTTGGCTTCTATCACTTTTTTTTTCTATGGTACTTCTCTTTACCTTTGCTCATTGTTTAAATTTTTATAATTGTCTCTGACTATTAACCATTTTTAGAAATTTCTCTTCATTGTATTGATTTTGGTGACAAGAAATTTGTCTGTCATCACTATAAAGCTTTTTTTTGGTTCCCAGAATGTCTTGCTCGTTCATCAACGACGAACCTAGCTTTTTTGCTCTGTTGTCTTGGTGGCAAGGTTTCATTGGCGGATGTGCAACCCACCCCAAAACTTCTTAACCCAACAAATGGCTCTTTATCAAGAAAATTTTGAGATAATATACGAGCGTACAACTCTATGTTTGCTTGCACATCAATGGGAGCAAATCTTGACCACTCTATTAATAATGGATGCAGTCCATATGTCTTTAAGATTAATGGACGTTCTCATCATTTAATAGGTGAGGGTGATGCATTTAAATTTGCACAGCTCTATGTCTACGACATAGCAGATGAAATTGGCTCTTGAATGGATGCATTCACAATTAATGGTGGTTAATCTTCTTTGGATGCAACTATTATTGGTGATATAATGCATATGATAGATGAAATCAATGAACTGGTGAAAGTCTTTAGATGTGTTAAGCAAAGGTTTTTCGAGGATAACCAAACACGTTACAAATTACGATTAATTGGTCAAAGAGATAATGATTGACAACAATATGATGATCCATCATCAAATGATATTGGCGGGTTGGTTGTTGGAGATAGTGGTAACTTTCACTCTGAACGTGATATTATCATTGAACACAGCTCTAGTTCTTTACAAAGAATTTCCAAGATACACCTAAAATTTACGTCCTTACAATATCCCTTGCTTTTTCCTTACGGCGATGATAGATATCAATGTAACATAATGTTTGCTAACCAAGATCACCTGCCACAGAAAAAACATTCACGAGTCCCAATGAGAGCATATTATGCTTATCTGATTAATGAAAGGGTAGGAATTGAAAACACCATTATAAAAGGTGGTTGTATGTATCAATAGTTTTTAGTTGATGCATTTGTCAATGTAGAAGAAGATTGGCTTGATTATATAAGGGCTAATCAAGGTGATCTAAGATCAAGAGTCTATAAAGATATACATGAAGCAATACTAAGAGATGTTGAAGGTAATGTTGTTGGAAAGATTATTGTTCCCTCTTCCTTAACTAGTAGCCCACGTTATATGATAAATAATCATCAAGATGTAATGCCTATATGTAGAGCTTATAAAAATCCAGATCTTTTCTTTACATTTACATACAATACAAATTGACTGGAAATTCAAAGAGATCTTTAAAAAATAGGCCTCACAAGCATGAAGACAAGCCTGACATTGTCACAAGAGTTTTTCGAATAAAAGTAACTGCTATGATTGCCTATATGAAATCAGGCAAACCATTTGGCAGAACAATCACAGGTGCTTGCAACTTTGTTGTTTATTGTTCCTCGAGTTTGTAGATTATACATTGAATGTTATTTTTAGACTTTATCCTTTTTTTTTTACTTTGAAAAAAGATGTTTGTGCAGTTGAGTTTCAAAAAAGGAGACTTCCACACACCCACCTTCTTATTTGGCTAGATGCTGAATTTAAATGTCGGAATATAGAAGATATGGATTATATTGTTTCATCAGAAATTCCTAACAAGAATGACGATCCCATTTGTTATGATATTGTATTAAAGTTTATGATGTATGAGCCATGTGGTCTAATAAACCAAAAATTTAAGTGTATGAAAAAAGATAAATGCTCAAAATCTTTTTCGAAACCATTCAAGACAGTAACAACCTCTGATGATAATGGTTTTATATGCTACAAGCGTTGTCATCAGCACGATAATTTCATCCTTAAAGATGGAATACAACTATACAATGACTATATTTTCCATATAATAGAGAGTTATTATTGAGATACAATGCACACATCAATGTTGAGGTATGTTCAATCAATCCTTATCAAGTATCTTTTCAAATATGTTAGTAAAGGACTAGATAGGTGTAGAATGGTTGTCGAAAAAGAGAACAACGATAAGATTAAGGCCTATCTTCATAGTTGTTTTATCTACCTATATGAAGTTGTCTAGCGGCTCTTAGAATTTCCTATTCATTCAAGAAATCCTCTAATTGAACGTCTGCAGGTTCATTTACCATTACAGTAGAATATTGTCTACTCAAGAAGTGAATCATTGATATTTGTAATAAGGAGACCTGGTGTTCATAAAACAATGCTTACAAAATGATTTGAATACAATAAAAATGATCTAGTTGCACAAGACCTTTATTACACAGATTTTCCAAACAAATTTGTTTGGGATTCCAAGCAGAAGCAGTGCACCACAAGACCAAAAAGGTTTAGTCTTGGTTGTCTAACATATGTTCATCCTGCAATAGAGGAGTTATATTTTCTAAGATTGCTTTTAAAAAGGCATTAAGTTTTGATGACCTTAAAAAAGTTTCTAGAATTGTGCATCTTACATTCCAGCTTGCTTACAAGTCTTTGGGTCTTTTAGGAGACGATAAAGAATGGGCAAATGCTTTATACAAAGCAATTGCAACAACAACATCTCCACAAATTAGATAACTTTTTGTTAGTTTGGTTCTTTTCTGCAAAGTTGGTAACCTAAATGGTTTTTTTTTTTCAGTTTTGGAGATCCATGCATGATGATATTGTATGTCGTTTAAGATCAACTTTAAACATGCCAAATCTTTTAATGTCTGATGAACAACTTAGAAATATGTGCTTTATAAACTTGAATTGCTTTTCAATGCAACATCAACATCTCTTGAGAAACATAAGCTTTCAATGCCTGATGAAAGATTGCTTGTAGAAATAAGAAATAGATTACTAAAGGAGGAACTTAATTATGATGTTGTCGATCTTAGATCACAACATTCAATAAATTTCCCATTGCTTAACCAGTGCCAGAGAAATGTCCATGAATATGTTGTTATAGCTGTCATAGAAAGAAAACAAGCTCTAATATTTGTTCATAGACATGGAAAAATAGGAAAAAAAATTTTATGGCATACTATAATAAGCAAAATACGATCTGAAGGTTTAATTGTCCTTACAGTTGCTTCATCTGGAATAACTGTTAAATCTCAGAACAAAGTTGCAAGTTTTGGTGGCTGGAAAAGATAATTTATTGATTGCATAAGCAATGGCTTTATACAAGCCTGTTATAAAGAAAAGGAAATTAACAGAAAACAAACTCCACGTATTCCATTCCTAAGAACGTGTACGTGAATATAAGACTAAATCAAATAGCAACTGATTGCCCTACAAACTAGGACATTATTAACAGAACAAGTAAACAACTAAGTAGTAAATATTCTAATACTTCAACATCCTCCCGTAAGCTGAACTGCACCAGTGCATTCAGTTTACTCAAGGCATTAGACACATGCCAAGCTTATCTCGCAGCTTCAGAAAGACCTCTAGTTTGAGACGTTTAGTCATGATATCAGATACCTGCTCTTGTGTACTGCAGTGCACTAATTCTACCACCCTGTCTCTTGTAAGTTCACGTAAGAAATGAAACCTCACGTCGATATGTTTACTTCGCCCATGCAACACTGGATTCCTTGAAAGTTTAATGGCAGAGCTATTGTCACAATAGATAGTAGTGCACATACCTTGAACGTGACCAAGTGTTTCAAGAATTCTTCTTAACCAGACCCCTTGACATGCACACGAAGCTGCTGCTATGAACTCTGCCTCCGTTGTAGATAAAGTCACCACTGGCTGTTTTTTTTAAAGACCATGAAACAGCCCCTGTTCCTAGCATAAACACATACCCAGACGTACTTTTTCGATCATTAACGTCTCCTGGATAGTCACTATCTGCAAAAGCTATTAAGCTTCCATCACCACCTTTTCTATAACCAATTCCAAGCTCCATAGTGCCCTTTAAGTATCTTAGTATTCTCTTGCCAGCTTGCAGGTGCATTTCAGTTGGTTTTTCCATGTATCTACTGATCAACCCAACAACATACATGAGATCAAGTCTTGTGGCTGTCAAATACAACAAGCTTCCAACCAATTTCTTGTACTTTGTAGCATCCACATTCACTGCACTGCCTTCATGCTTTGACAGCTTACATCCTGGAATAATTGGATTTTTCACAGGATTACTCCTTTCCATGCCAAACCTTTCAAGCACCTCTTTAGCATACTTACATTGACATATGAAAATCCCATCTGAGTTTTGTACCACCTCTACACCCAAAAAATACTTCATTCTACCAAGATCAGACATATCGAACTCCTTCTTCATTGACTCCTTGAAATTCTTGAACATCTCCTCATCATTTCCTGTAAAAATAAGATCATCAACATAGAGACTCACGATCAACAGCTTTCCTTTGTCACAGGACTTTATAAATAATGTGTGCTCACAGAAACATTTTTCGAACCCTTCTTTGGCAAAGTATGCCTCAATTTTGCTGTACCAGGCGCGAGGAACTTGCTTCAGCCCGTATAATGACTTCTTTAGCCTATAAACCTTGTGCTCCTCTCCTGGTTTTTCATAACCTTGAGGTTGATCAATGAACACTGCCTCAGTTAATTCTCCATGCAAAAATGCGCTTTTGACGTCCAGCTGAAAAACACACCAACCTTTGTGAGCTGCAAGAGCTAAAATTGTTCTAATTGTATCCCATCTAGCCACAGGTGTAAATACTTCATTGTAATCAATCCCCTGTCTTTGAGAGTATCCCTTTGCTACAAGTCGGGCTTTATGCTTGTCCACATCTCCTCTTTCATTAAACTTTGTCTTAAACACCCATTTCACTCCTATTCTTTTAGCTCCAGCCGGTAATTCAGTTAATTCCCATGTCTCATTTTTGTTAATAGCTCCTATCTCCATATCCATTGCCTCTCTCCATTTCATGCTCTTGAATGCTTCCTCAAATGTGACTGGATCTTCAGCTGAAGTAAACATTACCAGACTGTGCCTCTCATCTTCATCAGATAAACCCTTACTGGTTACATAATCTCTCAACCATGCTGGCTGCCTTCGGCTCCTTCCTTGATTTGAACTCAATGGTGTTTCCTAAGGTAACTCAGTTGGTGATGAGTTATCTGTTTCTTCATTTTGATCAGTCTGCTCATCTTCCAAACATTCTTCGTCCTCGTCAACAGCAGCATCTTCATTATCACCTTCACATTCTAACACATCACGTTTCACCTCCTCTGCACTTCTACCCCATTTCCACTTCTCATCCTCAACGCACACTATATCTCTGCTAATCACTATCTTCTTTGAAATTGGATCATAAAGCCTGTATGCTTTTGATTCCTTACTAACACCCAAAAGAACACATTTGACACTCTTATTATCCAGCTTCTTTCTTTGACTGTCAGGCACATAAACATGAGCCACGCATCCAAATACACGAAAATGATCAACACAAGGCTTTATTCCACTCCAAGCCTCTTCAGGAGTAACATCTTTGACAGCTAGAGTGGGGCTTCGATTTAGCACATAAACAGACCAATTAACAGCTTCTGGCCAGAACTCTTTTGGTACTTCTTTTCCTGATAGCATGCTACGTACCATGTTCATTATGGTACGATTCTTTCTTTCGGCAACTCCATTTTGCTGCGGGGTGTAAGCTGTGGTAAGTTGTCTGTTAACTCCATGCATGCTGCAGAAATTGTTGAATTCAAGTGAGGTAAACTCTCCACCCCTATCGGTTCTTAAACAACAAATCTCATCTCCAATCTCCTTCTCCACAAATACTTTATACTTTTTAAACATAGCTAATGCTTCAGATTTTTCAGATAGAAAATATGCCCAAGTCTTTCTACTGTAATCATCAATGAAGGTGATTACATACCTTTTGCCACTGTTTGATTTCGGTAGGATAGGTCCACAAATATCTGCATGGATCAGTTGAAGCTGCTTAGATGCCCTCCACAAGCTTTTTTTTGGTATTGCTTCTCGATGTTGCTTCCCAATCATACAGTCATCACACACTTTTGATGAAGCCTTGAGCATTGGCAAACCTCTGACCATCTCCTTATAGTGCAAAGTTCTCAATCCCTTAAAATTTAAGTGTCCATACCGGCAGTGCCACAATTGTGTGTTATCTTCAGATGTGATTTGAAGACAGGTTGAATTTGGAGAGATTATAGAAGCAAGTACAACAAACATTTTGTTGGCTGACATCTGTGTTTGTATAATTAAACCTCTTCTAGGATGATAAATATTACACATGCCATCCTGGATGAGAATAGATAAATTCTTTTCTTGAAGCTGACCAATGCTTAAGAGATTATTTCTTAATTCAGGTATAAAATAGACTTCGGTTATCACCTGAGTTAAGCCATTTATATGAAGCTTGACATGTCCTTTTCCCATAGCCATCATTCTTGAATTATCTCCGAGCTTTACCGATTGTCTGAACATTTCATCAAGATCAAAAAACCAATCCTTGGTTCCACACATGTGGTTGCTGCAACTTGAGTCGAGAAACCATGCATTCTCCCTCGTTGATTGATTTTCCTCCACATACGCCATCAGAAGCATCTCTTCTCCTTCGTCTAATTCTGCATAATTTGCACCTCTCTTCCCACTAGGACATTCATATTGAAAATGTCCTAGTTTCTGACAATTATAGCACTGAACCAAGGCTTTGTTGAAGGATTGCCTACCCTTGCCTCGACCTCTTCCTCTGAAATCTCCACGAGCTCTTCTTCGCCCTTCAACTCTGTGTTCATATCTTCCTCCACTTCTTTCTGAATTGATGATGTTTAAAGCATGCTCTTCTTCCTTTTGGCCTTGCATCCTCTGTTCATGAACTAACAAGCTACTTTGAAGCTCATCTATGGTCATGATAGAGAGGTCATTGGACTCTTCTATGGAACAGACAACATAATTGAACTTGAGAGTCATTGACCTTTAGATTTTTTCAATGATTATAGTCTGCTCCATCCTTTCTTCATGTGCCTTCATCTTATTTGCAATAGTTAATGTCCTGGCAAAATACTCATTAACTTTTTCACCTTCCTTCATGCCAAGAATTTCGAACTCTCTCCTCAAAGCCTGTAGCTGAGCACGTTTAACCTTGGTAGAGCCTTGATACTTCAGTCGCATTGAATCCCAGATAGCCTTCGCAGTTTCCTTATTGAGTATGGTCTCAATAATAGTCCTATCTATAGCTTGGAATAGATAGTTCTTGACCTTCAAATCTTTCAGTTTCTGGTCGTCGTTGCTCTTTCGTTGCACCTCTGTTAGCTCTGTCCCGTCCACTGTTGTAGGAATCCCATTCTCTATCAATTCCCAGTATTCCTTTGATCGAAGAAAGTTTTCCATGAGCATGGCCCAATGGTCATAATGACCATCGAATCGTGGTATTGCTGGCTGAACAAAGCTGCTGTTGTTCTCTGTTGCCATGAGTTTCTGATTCTTCTCGCTGTTGCTAAGCTCTTTACTCTTGCTTCCTTCTCAAGAAACTGCAGTTTCTTAAAATAACTCAATCAGGCCTCTGTAAGGAAGCTCTGATACCAAATGTTAAATCTCCTAACAAAGTTGCAAGTTTTGGTGGCTGGAAAAGATAATTTATTGATTGCATAAGCAATGGTTTTATACAAGCCTGTTACAAAGAAAAGGAAATTAACAGAAAACAAACTCCACGTATTCCACTCCTAAGAACGTGTACGTGAATATAAGACTAAATCAAATAGCAACTGATTGCCCTACAAACTAGGACATTATTAACAGAACAAGTAAACAACTAAGTAGTAAATATTCTAATACTTCAACAATAACATCATTATTGTTGCTAGGTGGTCCAACAGTGCACTCACGTTTCAAGATTCCACTCACTATTTCTGAAACCTCATCACGTGAGATAAAAAAGAATATGAACCTTTAACGTACATCTCCTTGAAATGACATCTCTTATTGTTTGGGATGAAGCTCCAATGAATAACTGATGTTGCTTTGAGGTATTAAATAATGCAACGGTCCACACAATCAAAATCAACCATTTGGTGCAAATCAATTTTATTAGGTGGGGATTTTAGGCAAATCTTGCCGGTTATTCCAGGAGGGACAAGAGAAGAAGTCATCCATGCTTATTTGAGCAGTTCACCACTATGGAATAAATTTAAACTTTTCACGCTCAATGAAAACATGCGACTCTCATCAAATGGGCTAAGTGATAACGAGAAAAAACAGCTGCAGTTGGTTGCCAAATGGATTCTTATGATTAGTAATTAAGAAATATCTTACATCCCATTTAAAGATGACTATGATGCATCCTTGATCAAAATACCAACAGAACTGCTTCTAGATATAGGTTTCAACCCCATTGCATCCATGGTTTCTCCAGTTTACCCTTACATCAGCAACCATCACCTAGATCCTGTCTATTTTCAAAAGAGAGCAATAGTCACACTAAAAAATGCTACAGTTTCTGTGACTAATGATTTTATTCTTGACATGTCACCAGAAAGCAAGCATGTTTATCTAAATAATGACGATGTCTGCATATCATCAAGCAATGCTGAAATGCTGATTTACTGTGCCCGGTTGAATTTATCAATCAACTTGAATTTAATGGCGTTCCTTCACATAAACTTTCCTTGAAAATAGGAACGCCAATAATGTTATTACGGAATTTAAATCCGTCACCAGGTTTGTGCAATGGAACTAGGCTTTTAGTTACACAACTAGCCGAGACAGTCATTGGAGCGCAAATAATAACAGGTTCCAAAATTGGCAACAATGTGTTCATTCCAAGAATTATATTCCCAGTAAATGATGGGAAATGTGCATACATAATCAAGAGGAGACAATTTTTTGTTCGCCCATGCTATGTAATGATAATAAACAAAAGCTAAGGGCAGTCATTAAAAATTGCTGAGGTTTTTTTTAAAGACCAAGTTTTCACTCATGGTCATTTTTATGTTGCCTTTTCAAGAGTTACTTTGAAAAAAGGACTCAAGATAATCACACTTGATGACAAAAAAAAAACCTGTTAACTATACAAAGAACATTGTTTAAAAAGATGTTATTAACGTTGTCATAAGAGAGTGATATAACCGATTAAGGATATCAAGAACTACACCTTTTATCCATTGATGAGAGCACGAGTTTGTTGTGTATGGATTGCAAAATTTCAAAAACAAGTCATCAGTTTTAATTGCCTTTTCATCGACAATCAAGTATGATTATTTTTTTTTTGTTATCTTCCCATTAACATATATTTCTATGATTTATTTATATAGAGAATAGAAAATAATTGACATACATGTTTTTTTCAAGTGCAATGAACATTGAAACTAAATGTTATGTTTACTTTATTGTTTGTTTTATATTGACTCATGCTTCCTTTTTTTTCACTTCATGTTTAGTTTTTTTCACCATGCAAATGCAGTCATCTATTTCAAATTCAATTTTCATTGCACTTTTATCTCTTTCTGCATTAAATTGCCACTATTTTTTAAAAAGTGGAGCTATTCAAGGATCATCAAAGGAAAGAGATGTTGCTCATTTCACTAGCGCAATAGTTGAAGGTCTCTACTATGAAGTTAAGGGTCTTTACACCTCTGAAAACAAATCAACAAATATAGTCATTGATAATGACGTTGTTGTCGAACTTAAGTCTAACGTCAAGACCAAAGCCATTGCTCCTCTCACTCCTGCCGTGTCATGATATTACCTCAGGTTCATTGACTTTACACATGTTCTCTCTCTATGAAAGGGTTCAAGACTTCCATATTATATGTAACCTATACACAACTTTACTTTGTTGTTCATTATCCAAGTATATCCATTTAAAACTAACATCTGCACTTATTTTTTTTATTTAGATTGTAACTTCCACATATCCGGGATAAAGCAACGATCTCATGTTAACTGATAAATGACACGAGCAAAAGATTGATGTCTTCTCCCAAGTGCAGGAGTGTCGAAGTAATAAATAACCCGGCAAGACTGAGGTCGAATCATAGGGAGGTTAATTGTATAAATTATAAACAACAACAACAACAATAGTAATAGTAATAGTAATAGTAATAGTAATAATAAAGAGAGCTTTGAGATGTGATATTGATATAAGGATTAAACAAAGATAAAAACAATTGTCAAGGTTAGAAGATCCACTAATGGTATTTCAAACAAGTATAGCATAAACTCTTATTATTGAACTGGAAACCACACACAAAGGAGGTTCCAATCGGATTATAAATTGTTAACATGATTACATTAATTATCTTATTCGAATAATGCTAATACTTGTAAATGTTGTCAGGCATTGATGATTATAATTTATGTTAATAATAAATCAAGTTTCTTTCATAACACAAGTATCGGTTATACCATACGATTGGGCTATGAAAGTGCTAAGTATTTGTTGTACCAAGGGTTCTACAACATAAATCTAGATTAACCATTTAACAAGCAAAGTATTAAAAGTGAACAAGATAACAAATATAAAACATGTTAGTATCAAATATTAAGGTCCATGTTGAGTTTATATTATACTTATTCTTACACCATTAGTGTAACCTTTTCACCTTGACATGATAAACTTAGCTAAACATAATGAAAGAGAGAAACATAAATAAACAAGGAAAGGAAATGAAAAGCATAAGCAAGAGATTAATATAAGCAAAACTTAAGCATTACAAAATATAAAGAGAGAGCAAGAGCATGATCTTGATCTGAAAACCAAGATGCCTAAATACATGGCAAATGCCTCCTTTTATAGGTGAAAATTCAGAACTATTGATTTGTTGACTAATTGTTGAGTGGGTGGCCACATCTTGACTTGTAACTATCCTTATCTTCTTGTCTGCCAAAAACATCATTGATAACATCATAATTTGAACCAACTTAAATCATGAAAGTTCTAGGAAATTGTCTCAGCTTTCCAAGAAAAAAAACTAGAGGTCATTTGGACTTCTAGAACTCGAGATATGGGCTAAAAATTGAACAGTGTCTGGGCTACAGGACAGATTCAGACTTCTCTGTTGTTGCTACAATTTGGACTTGAAAACGGCCTTTTTAAATCTTGGACTCCCATGAAAGTTTTAGGCCTATGTCTTAGCTTTCCATCCATATAAATCAGACCTAAATCCAAGATCTACAGCTCCAGATATGACCCGATGACCGAACAATGTTCTAGTTTGGACTGAACCAGCATCTCTTTTCTAAGTTTGACCCTCTCTTTGTCCGTTCAATTTCCATACTTGAACTCATCAATCAATCCTTTCATTTATGTGATAGGCCTGCATTTAAGATGAACATTTACCATAAATTAAAGGTATCTTATGGTATCAGACTTGTTATTATAAAACATGCTTTAGTTAAGGAATTATTGATACTTCAAGTGCAAAATGATGATATAAAACCTTGATAAAAATGCATTTTTAAGTACTAATCAATTCATGATTCATACACACACGGTGGCATGTTTTCAAATGTATTAACTTTCACACACCTTTTTTACGATTTATGTAGGTTTCACCTTAATTGTGTTGTCACTGCTGAAAAGGATGTTACAAACTTTCTCATGATTGGTAAAGTTGCATAAAATGTTTTTGGATCATTAACACATCACTATGTTTATGATAGGGGCTTTAGTGACCCTTCAATTATCGCACTACCCATAGCAAGCAAGCTGAATAAAACATATATTTTTCAATTATGATTTGGAGCATTCCAATCAATTACAAACTGTTGTGATGTTGTTGTGAAAAATGTATTCGATGATGTGCCAATTGAGCAAGTAGACATGCATCAAGAACAACCACAAACATCAAATATTGGTGCAATTTCCAATACATCGATTGTTATGTCAAACACTGCACGTACCACTCCATCTAATCCCCTTACCACAACAAATATTGAACAACAATCCAGCCTCTCAACTACACCATTGACAATCACTCCACCTGGGATGTAGCAGGCATATAATGTTAGTTTAGTTGTGAAAATAAAGAGAAAACTTCATTTCGATTCTAATTATGTTCAACAAAGGTTTGTCTCTTTTCCACTCCAAATCAAAACATCATTTTAATTAATTTTTTGCTACTTTACACATTTTAATTGTCCATCATAAATTATTCTAACACCAATATGGCTTGGAATGTCCTTTTGCTGCATTTCACAGCCAAGCAGGCCATTAAGCAAAGTTGCCCAAGCACAAGCAAGTCAATTAGCTAATGACCCTCCAAAGAAACAAAAGACAAGTGCTTCAACCAAATCAAAGGTATTGTTCCACCAATATGACAACATTGGCTAAGCCAACAATTTATAAACACAATAACATTCACCTTTTCTATTATGCAAGATTGTCAGGTCCAAGGCAACATGCATGTTGCTATAGTTGCTGGAAGAGCTACATCCTATTCCTCACTTTTGTATTAAAAAAAATTTGGAAGCGCTTATTCATTTACATTTGTTGAATCATGAGGCTTTTGTATTAGTGTTTTTATTGTTCAGTGTGTTGGTATACAACAGTAGCATTAATGCAACCATATTATTCGATAGTTTCACCCACACTTAACTAGTGTTTTGCCAATGTTTTTATATATAAAATGCCATGATATTCTTTGTTTTATGTTTTGAAGGCACTTTTGGATGAAAGATGCAAATATGAGTAAATTGGAGATAATTGGCAGATTTGACCTTCAGTCGATGTTTTGTGCAGAGCGTGAGGTCTAGAGGTCAAAATGAAGTGATTCTAGTGGCACTAAAAAGCTAACATCCATACCTTTTTGGAAATATAAGGAAAGAAAATAAAATAAGGAAGATCATGGAAATCGCAGCTTTCAAAGTCAAATCTCGCAATCTGCCAGTGTTGACCTTCGGCCATTTCGACTTGAATATCTGGAGCTATAGAAGTCCAATTGATGCAAACTTAATTTTGTTGGATTCCTGACCAACAATAATATAAACGTTCAAACTTTCAGCAAAAAAGATGTCATATGAGGGAGATATGATTTTCCAAAGATGACAGTTGAATTCTGCCAGCAAACAGGTTTCGTGAAGGAACATATCCAAATTATGTTTCGAAGCATCTAAACCGGCGTCCAAGTTTTTATTTCAGCAATTTAGCTCCTCTAAGTCAAATCTTGAAGATTTAATGCAAGGCTATTTCTTCTTTTTAGAAAAATAGTTATTGAAGTACTTAAATGTAAACTGTCAACTTAAAGGAGGAGTATTTTGTAAAATAGGGACTAGGGTTTCTTAGCATATAAAAAGAAAGAGAGAAAAGAAAGGGGGCAGCCAGCCAAGAAGAGAAAAATGCCCCCTTCCTCTAAGAAACCCTAAATTATGCATTCTTCCTTCTTTTTTATTAGTTGTTCAACAAACATGTAAGGCTAAACACTTTTTCTTGGTTGCAAGGACACAAAAACCTTCAGACTTCAAGAACTGTGAGATTTATTTTATCTTTTCTTTTCAGTTTATATGATGAATATGTTTGTTCTTCTATGCTTATTTTTCCTATGATTGTTTATTTTAATTACTAGAGCGGACTCTAAGTTATTATTGTAGACAATCTATTGCTAAGTTTGATATCAAAACCGGAGTTGTGGTATATGAACTTGTGAAGCAATTGAGTTTAATAATTGTGGTGGATCTACGTTATTAATCTTAGGGAGAACATTCAATCAAATCAAACATAGACTGCGGACAGTTATGTTTTCTTGATTAATCAACTTATCTAGTTCTTAAGGCTGCCATTGAATTAAATTACTAGTGAGGACGCTGTGATTGTTTGATGGTTAGGGTTAGTTATACGGCGGATCCGTTAACTAACCAATGTTAAGAAGAGATAAATATTCAGAATATAAATTGATGTTTCGTTTCCATGATTAGTTCTGATTTCTATAGGTGGATATGTGTTTGTGACCAAGGTTTGTTCTTTTGATAATTTTCTGATTTTATTAAATTTTGTTTGATAGTTTTCTGTTTTCTTTTGCTTTAGCCTAGATATCGTCCAACTCCCCCCAAATTACATATCATCTAGCATAAAAATCTGACTTGAATCTTCCTCGTGGGATCGACCCCTTGCTTGCTCTATACTATCTTGTGTGTTGTGTTTGAAGATAGGATAATTAATTTGTGCGACCGCGACATCGCAACAAGCATACATTACTATTCTATGTATTTTGTCTTCTAATTATGTTAAATCTTGCATCATGCAGTAAAAATGGTAAATCTTATTTTAGAATTAACAATAAGCTGACGGATTGGTCCATTTAGATCTATTCATAAAGATCCCCATTAAAATAAGAAATTCAGTTTTAACATTTGGTTGAGCTCTAGATCTAGCTAGATGTGCGACAATGGCTAGAATGAGCCTAATGGAGACGAATGTAAGAATTGGTCTACAAACCTCATAATGGATTCCCGCCTTTTATGTAAAGCCCTTAGTCACATATACCTTTCAATAGATCTGTCCACTTTGCGCTTAATCTTAAGAACCTATTTGTCATGCTTCAATCTTAGAGTATGTTGTTTCTTCACATCCGTTCTTAACCGTTTGGTTAGGGGCTTCTTTGTGTTTTCAAAAAAAAATGAAAATACTACCATGTCCTTGAAGGGGGAGAATATGCATGTGTTGAGGGACTTTTTACCGTTCAGATATAAAATTATTAATGATTTTTTTAAAAAAATATTTTTACTATTAGAAAAAAAATCTTAAATTTGATTTCAAAGATAAAATTAAAAACTTTGAAAAAAAACTTAAATTTTAACTCATGTGGTCATGGGCTTGGCAATCATCCAAGTCCAAGGTACTAAGACTTTGCAGTTGGCCAAGTCCAAGGTATAAATATTATTATGCTACCTTGGACTTGGCCAACTGCCAACTCGACTTCGCTGTCTGCCAAGTCCATGTGTAGTGGGTCCAGCATGTGTGCTAGACCCACGATACCCTGGACTTGGTTGCCTACTAAGTCTAGGAGTCCTTTGGACTTGGCCAATAGCCAAGTCCATGTACCGTGAACTTGGAGTCTAAGTGTAGTGGATTTAGAATGCGCATTGGACCTACGCTACCTTGGACTTGACCGCTGCCAAGTTCAAGTGTAGTGGTTTCGGCATACGTGGTGGACCCACACTATCTTGGACTTGACTCGCTTAAAAAAACATTGATTTGATTTTAAGATTAAAATCAATTATTATTATTACTACTACTACTACCACTAATCAATTTTTATTATTACCACCACCACCACCACTAATCAATTATTATTATTATTATTATTATTATTATCATCATCATCATCATCGTCATTATCATTAGTAAAAAAAACAAAAAAAAATATTATTACTATTGAAGAAAAACCATAACTTGTTTTTTAAAAAGATTAAAAAATATAAGAACTTGGACAGACAAGTTATATATTATTATTAATATTATAAATATTTACTGTTGGGTCTGGTGTTGTAGCCAGACCCAACGCTCTTGAGTCTTAGATTTTTTTGATATTTTTTATGAAAATAAAAGGTTGACCTACAATGTAGCAAGGGCCACGTAATTAGAACATATCTAGAAGACGTCCGTTACTGAACATAAGAGCTTGACCCGAAGATGTTCACCCCCCTCTCTGTGAAGTTACTAATCAACATTAAATGGGTGTTTAGGACTGTAATAACAGTTGTTTTTCAAAGTTTTTTTCTCGTAATTAGAACATATTTTTTATTTTTTACATAAACACATCAAAACAATTGAAAACATCAAAAAAATTAATTTGAAATAAAAAATAATAATTAATCTTTTTTAAAAATATTTTTAAAATATAAAATCAAATAAACTCTCAAATATCTTCCAATCATAATTGGATGCTCAAAACAATTTTAGGCATGTTTATATCTAGTGAATAATTCACATGACAAAATCACACCACTAACTATGGTCTTGTCGTTCCTCTAGCGAAGGGGGATGGAGAATCTTTTATGGAAGGAGGGACAGCATGCTAAGTAGACGACAGACTAATGTGTCAATCAATGTGTAATAAAAGTCTAATACGATTGTTGTCAAACAAAAGTGTTAATCAATGTGTACTTTCTACTATTCGTAATAATTACATAGACATGGAAAGTGTCACTGGAGACTTCAGGATGAAGCTACGAGTAAAAGAAAAATAAATCCGTTTATGATAATTAGAAAAATTGCATTTAATTTTTTTTTTTTGTGTTTAAAAAAAAATAAAGAGCCGTGTATTAATAATTTATATTATCCATTTTGTTAATATTCTTGAATAATAATTAAATGATTCATTTATTCGAGATTTGCTTTATAAATAACAAAAAAGTTATTACACAATAAAATTGTGGAAAACAAAAGAAAGATGTGATAATTTATTTTTTACTTCTAGCTTTTCCATGTATTTTTAAAGATAATTTTTTTCCTGAAAAAAAAATGTTGTTACTTTGGATTGTTGTTACTTTCTTTGCGTAATAGAATAGGTAAATACATATAACAGAAAGAGAATATAAATAATTTAGGGAGCCAAATTGAAGTCAAGCATAAAAAAGTAGAGGAAATTAAACAAAATTGGAAAATTATAGGAACTAAAAAAATAGTCTAAAATGATTAGGGACTAAAAAATAATGGAAGACTATGCAAAAAAAAATATATATGAAAAATAGATAAGAAATTAAAAAAAAATTGGAAAATTATAGGAAAGATATCATGCACATTAAAAAAAAATTTAATTAATTAGAAGTCAACAAATCAATAAGAAACAATAAAAAATTTCCTAGCAATATTTTTGTTTTCAAGGGATCTAAACAATATAAATACAGGGAAGTCGTAGAGATAAGGATCAAGGGGCCGTTTGGCTAAAAGCTAATTTGTTTTTTAAAAAAATTTACTTAAAATTAATATTTTAAGTGTTTAAGGATTTTAATGTGCTGATGTCAAAAATAAATATTTTAAAAAATAATAATAAATATTATTTTAATACATTTCTGAAAAAAAAACTTTAAAATGCAACTTCTACCCATATTATAGAATGTATATATAATAAACATTAAAATATATATATAGAAAATATTATAAGCACTACTTTAGTGTTATAATCTTTATCTTTAATATTATATATTGCTCTACACATATAAATAGAAAATGATTGGTTAACTAAAGTTCAAGCCTGTAACTTTTTCTTATAAAAAAATATAATTTGTACTAATTTCAATAAATTTAATTAATATTTAATATTAATAGAAAATTAGTTAAAAATATTTATAAACAACACTTCAATATAATAAAAATATTATAATTATAATAATTTTATATAGTTTTTTATTAAGTATTTTTATCATGGATGAATTATGGATGACTGGAGGTTTTGAGAAGAATTATGGATGACTGGAGAAGTACCAGTCAGTAACAAGAACATCATGATAAGGAGCAAGCTCAACTACTATCCTTTTGTTTTTTTCCTGGCACAGAAATGGCTCATTTCCTTAAACACTTACAAGTACATAGATGAGCGGAGAGTAGTACCAAGTTACCAGTCAGTCAAAACTAGAAGACGGACATCATGATAAGGACGCTAGCACATATATTTTCCTTTTCTTTTTTTATTGGCTAATTTCGATCAATCTGACAACTATTGGTTGCCGAGTTCTATAAAGATATCCCACTCTCAATCTCTCTCTCTCATTCTCTCACTCTAGCTATCTTTATGGCATCACCGAACTCTGTAAAGATACTTGATATATGCGAAGTGGCTGCCGCTTATGACTCTACCAAGTCAGCCACCGAAACAATACTCTCTCCTACTTTTTTTGAACTGACATATCTCAGATTTCCTCCATCTGAGTGCCTCTACTTCTTCAAACTTACTGATTCAAACCCTACCTTCTTTCACTCTGTAATTTTCCCCAGTCTCAAACAATCACTTTCCCATGCACTCCTCCACTTCCTCCCTATCGCCGGCAGCCTAACATGGCCCCCTGAATCCTCCAGACCCTTCTTTGTTTACCATCCTAAAAACGATTCCGTTTCAGTTACACTTGCCGAGTGTAATGGTGATTTCGATCGCCTTATAGGCAATGGAATCCATGAAGCTGTTGAATCGCATCCTTATGCTCCCCAATTAGTCGCAACTGAAACTAGGTCACCATTATTGGCTTTACAAGTAACATTATTTCCTAACAAAGGCTTTTGCATTGGTATGGCAACTCACCATGCACTATTTGACGGGAAAAGCGCATCTATGTTCCTCAGAGCTTGGGCTTATACATGCAAATATATTGTCGAAAAAGGTGAAGCCCCACGTTTATTGCCAGGAGAAATCACCCCAAGTTTTGAATGGAAAAGTATCCAAGACTCAAAAGGTTTGGAGGAGGCGTATATTAACTTGTGGGCAACCATGGGGAAACGGTTAGAATCAGGTTCACACTCGAACCCAAAAAGTGTGAAGCCGTTGCCGAAACTTGAAGTGCAACCTAACTTGCTTCGAGCAACCTTTCATTTATCTAGTGAAGTCATTAAGAAGCTTAGAGAAAGTGTGTTGCGTTATCACCCGGAAGCAACAGACCCTACAAAACGACTTAATCTCTCCACTTATGTTCTGGCATGCTCTTATGTATCGATCTGTCTTGTCAAAGCAAGAGGAGGAGATGCCGACAGAGAGGTTTATTTTGTGTGGTCAGCGGATTGTAGAAGTCGTTTAGACCCTCCTCTTCCACCAAATCACTTTGGTGACACTGTTGTGGTTCATCACTTAGTTTCTAAAGCTGGAGATTTTATGCAGGAAAATGGATTGGCTATTATAGCCGAGAAGCTTAGCGCTTCCATAAAGGGATTGGAGAAGGGACTCCTTGAAGGTTCAAAAGAGAGGCTTGAGATGTTGTTAAGTTTGGGACCAGAAGTGCAACCCATTGGTGTTGCTGGATCGACCGGATTGGAATTTTACAACACGGATTTTGGATGGGGAAATGTCGAGAAGGTGGAGCTCACATCCATAGATAGAACTGGATCGTTTTCAGTGTTGGATATTGGAAATGGAAGTGACCGAAGGACTGAAATTGGCGTGGCTTTGAAGAGGCCTGAAATGGAATCTTTTGCTTCTTTTTTCTCTAATGGCGTAGAAGTTATGCCATTCAAGCAAATTCAATGAGAAGAAAGAAGAGAAGGTTTTCTGTGTGAGATTGGTTGTTGTAGTTTCAGTTCAAGCTCCATATCAATTACCTAGTTTGTTGTTAAATAAAGGAGACTATCCTGGATGTCATGTAACGTTATGTTCAAGCATTGCTAAATATGATTTCTGTGGAACTTATATTTTCTTTTTAAAAAATGATAATTTAATTTTTATTGAAACAAAATGATTTTCCACTAAATGTTTTCATTTTGTTATTAATATATTTAATTTTAAAAAATATAATATTTTTTCTACGCCATTTATTTAATAAAAACCAAAAACATTATTATAAAAATCGATGTACCCAAAAAAATCAAAATGATTAAATAAAGATAAAAAATATACATCACTAATTAAAATCTTTTTATCTCGTTAATATACTCAATTTTTTTAAAAAAAAAATCTTCACTAAAAGTTTTATTTTTTAAACAATATTGTATCATCATTTCAAAAGAAAAATTCAATTCTCAAAATATAACACCCTAATGATTTTAATGCAAATGTAATAAAAAATACAATAATATTACATTGTTTAATTATGCATTCTCGTGAAGAACTCTCTAGAACTTTCATTGAATCCCAGCCAATAATATTTGCATTTTTTTTCAGTGAATGATGAAGTCAAAAGATAGTAAAGTGCACTTCATCCCTTCTTCCCTTGTAATTTAAGTTTTCTAAAATATCTTCTACCAAAAAAAAGTTGAAAAGTGGTCCTTTGGCCACCATGGCTTTTTCTTCTCTGTCTCCTGCCATCATCTTCCCCCCCCCCCCCCCCCCCACATTAGTTCTCCTTTGATGTGTGTGAGAGAGAGTGCTTTCATCTCTCAAATTAGTCACCGTCAACACATCCTCTTGCTTCTGCCCTTCTTTTTTCTAATGTGTTTTACTATCTGAGTTTCTTCATCGTGAGTAGCGCAGAGAGATGGGTGTTATGGACAGACATGATACAGGTGTGGATGGGGTTGGAGGATCAGGGTTGAGGAGATTAAGGGGAAAAAAGAAACAGAAAAGGAAACCCATATACTTTTGGTTGATGTGGGTGGCACCATGGTTTTGATGGTATATAGCTAAAGCAGATGGGAGATTCATTGTGCATTCTTTCCCGTCTGAACTGTGGATCCAGTTGTTTAAGATGAATAGTTAAATTCACAGCCACCTCTTCCCTCTTCATGGCTTGGAATTTGTTTTCTTTCACTAATATTTGAGAGTTTTCCATGTTTACTATTCAATGGACAATTGTTTTGTTGGTTTTCTATGTTCTCCTTTGGCTTTGTCTCATTTCTACCAATCAATTTGTTTTATGCTTGGATTTAAATATTGTAAGCTTTATCTCCCTTTTCTTACATGTTATTTCTTTACTGTACTCTGCTTTTTTGTTTATGGTTTGCGTTTGCTCTTGTCGTGGATTCCCATTTCATGGGAGAAGATTCTTATTCTTCTTTTGAATCATTATTGCATAACCCTTTTCTCTTTAATTTATTATATGCTCAATGATTGATTCTCGTCTCATCTAAGTTAAAGCATCTTTGTGGAATGAAAGAACCATATGGGAAAGTAATAATAAATTATCTATGACACGATCAAAGAGTTGATGTCTTATTTCAAATATAAGAGTATCGAAGTAATAAATAACCCAACAAAACTGAGGTCGAACCACAGGGAGGTGAAGTATATAAAATTATAAACAATAAATAAAAAGGAGTTGAAGAAAACTTTTAAGCTGTGATATTCATGTAAGGATTAAATAAAGATAAAATAATTGTCAAGGTTAGAGGATCTACTAATGATATTTCAAACAAGTATAATATAAACTCTTTTTATTACTTGACGGGAAACCACACACAAAGGAGGTTCCAATCAGATTATAAATTGTTAACATGATTACATTAATTATCTTATTCGAGTAATGTCAATACTTGTAAATATTATCAGGTATTCATAGTGATAACTTATGTTAACAACAAATCAAGTGCCTTTCATAGCACAGGTGTCGGTTATACCATACAGTTGGGCTATGAAAGTGCCAAGTATTTGTTG
>Ga0325404_1001258_pt1 | contig 26877 bp, 16 predicted proteins | sample PopdelMetagenome_18_FD_205664 | JGI IMG/M metagenome (GOLD analysis project Ga0325404, IMG submission 205664) | Populus deltoides microbial communities from Bellville, Georgia, United States - Xylem-Control-R1 | ecosystem: Host-associated > Plants > Phyllosphere > Stem > Wood/Secondary xylem...
TATATGTAAGGATTTCATTAGAAGTCATCAATTCCTCCTGTTGAAAGTCACCATGACATACATCCATCCCAAAACAAAGCCTAAAAATGAAGCATACAAAATTAAGGGCTACATCAGAGAAAAACTTCAGAGGGTTAAACAGTCTCATCATCTCAAACCCAGCCACGGAAGAGCAAAACAAAGGTTAAGCGCAATCATATCATCACCTAAGTAAACAAGTGCCAAACAATCTAGCTACCACCTTCTTCATCCTTTTCCCTCTCTAAAAGTCATACCTAATCAGAGAAAAAATGTATTGTACAAGCTGTACATGATGATCGATCATATAGCTGAGGTCCCCCCAAAAAACAACACAATTACACCAACCTTCTTTCACTCTCAGACCCCTCCTTCCCCAGCTAGGCTTAATTTGGTTGGTGTCATCTTGACAAGATAAGGGTTTCCCCCTCCTATGTAAACCCTTTTAGTTTCTCCACTATTGGAGGATGATATGTCGACTTTGGCACCATCAGCATATTGTGTCTATTGGCATATACCACCCAAAAAACGCCTCAAAGGCTATAATTCTTCAATCAACATCCTCTATAAATCTAACTCAAAACAGGAAAAACTTCATGGTGATGGTGATGATGATGATGATTTCAACAACAGTACTGACCGATGATGATGATCATACGGTGCCGCTTCTTCATCCCTACACCGTTCAATGTCTTCGGCTATTCTTTTAGCATCCATTGAAGCTCCTAATATTCCACGTTTAGTGAACCCCACTGCATATAGCCCACACTCTCCTTTCCATCCATTTGGAAATGGTCTTTTAGGAAAACCATCTTTCTCCGAGAACATGTCTCCTTCCTGACAATTCAAAAAATAAAATAAAATTAAAAATTAAAGCCCATATGCTCCTTTTCTTTAGCCTTTTGATCATCAACTTGGTGCAAAAATGTTAGCATATATATCCTCAAGAATCAAGAAGCTTAGATAAGAAGGGAAATGAAGGGGGGGAAAAAAGAAGAGTTACCTTTAGCCAAGATGGCACATTACTTTTGTAGCCTGTTGCTAAAATAATAGCATCAAAATTCTCCATTTTCCCATCAAGAAACTCAACGGTATGACGTTTTAGCTTCTTAATTCCTGGACATACCTAAAACAACAAACGGAAATTCAGGAATTTTAGGGCAAGAATATAATTTCTTAGGGTCACTAAACAAATGGGAACTTGCTAGGAAGGGGAAAAAAGTGGGGTTACATCTTCTTCTTTTTTCCTTCAAAAAGATGAAAAATTGAAGAAAATAAATTAAAGCGGAGTTAGAATTACGCGACACAACCAATGAAATCAAGAAAAGCAAACGGTACGATTGTTTGGCACAGTAGGATCCATTTCAAAACATACATATGGTGCCAGAGAGTGCAAAATGAAAAGTGATGTGATACACACACACTATATGATACGTGATATAATTGTGAAAGTACCTTAACGTCTCCACTTTTGATCTTGGCCAGTGTCCCAACATCTAATACTGGGGTCTTCCCGGACCAGTTCTTGAGTTCGAGGGGACCCATTTCCGGCCGGTCCAATCCCAATCGTGCCGTATCACCGAGCATTAGCCTCGACACTATCAGCAGGAACCGGTCGACAAGGCGCATGGGCAGCCACTTGAGCAACCACATGGACAACCCGAAAGTTGATTTGCCTAGCATCTCTCGAGGCAGAACATGCACCTTCATTCAAAACAAAAACCATCCCTCAAAAAATTAAAAGAGAAGTTATTACTACCACAACTCAAAAGGCTTAAAGAATGACTAAAAAAGAGCTTGAGTTGATCTTGATGAGCCCCCTCTAGTTGCCCTAGTGGTGTGTAAATATGGGCTAATTCATGCCAGGCCATAACTGAACATGCATGCCTAGAGGTCTTTACAGAGAAAAATAAAATTAATCATATATAGGAGCATAAAAAATGGAGATGTATGATTATGACAATATATGTAAGATCCTACGACTCTGACCAATGTTGCGCATGCTTGGGAATCCCAAGAAAGTGAAAGATCAATTTTTTTTTGTATTTAAATCTACATATCCCTATTTTTTTCTTCTTTGATCATGTTACAAAAAAAAAAAAAAAAAACAAGAAGGAAGCTGTTGGAACTTGAAGTCACTATGCACACCCAGCCAATTGGAAATTGTCCTAAAACTCCTATGAGCCTCAAATACATGCCAAGATAGCAAAAGTTTTGAATGGGTTTTATTTTATAAGTTAAAAAAAACATTTTGCAAACATTTCCAAAACCAGGGATTTGAATGTTCGAAAATTGAATTTTCCAAAAAGAAAAGAAAAGAAAAACAGTGTATCTTATTGTTGAATAATCAAAACTAGCTTTTCTCCCTATCAGGACTTTAGAATAGAAATTCTCCAAAGGCTCCTCGAAGGAAAAACCAGTCCTTTTTCCTCATCAAAAACATGCGGAATTGGACTGAGCAAATTAAAGGCTTAAAAATCAACCTTTTAAGGGTTTAATTTTTGCTGTAAGGTTTTTGAGAGAGAGAGAGAGAGAGAGGGCGATGCTTGATTAAGATGAGTATACTTACTGTATCTCTAACAACAAGTGAAGGCTTAGCGCTATGATTGCAGAGATCCAAACAAACTTCCATTCCTGAATTCCCACACCCCACCACCAAAACCTTTTTGCTTGTAAACTCCTCTCCACTTTTGTAAAGACTTGTATGCCGAATATCCCCTCCAAATTCTCCCATTCCTTCAATCTCTGGCACCACTGCCTCCGCATTCTCTCCGGTCGCCGCCACCAACCACCGGCACATGTACTCAGTCTCCTCGAACTTTTTCCCAACAGTCTTCACGCGCCAAAACCCAATTACTTTATCATATTCGGCATGTGACACAGTCTCATTGAACCGTGGTCTAATCTCAAACTTGCGTGCATACGTCTCTAAATAATGAATAAATTGTTGCTTAGTAGGGTAAGTTGGAAATTCACTAGGGAAACCCATGAGAGGAAGCTCACAGAATTGTTTCGGTAAGTGAAGGCGTAGGCGATCATAAGTCTTTAACTGCCACAAAGATGCTATACAACTAGATCTCTCTATTACCATACTTGGGAAACCTCTTTCTTTGAGACAAGCTGCCACGGCAAGGCCAGAAGGACCAGCGCCAACAATAACTGGACCAGGGACAAAAACACGACGTGAAGATTTATTCATGATTTTGTCAAAAAAAGGATCATGAGCTTGTTTGCCCTCTATTTCTCTCGAGCAGTCCATGAACAGTGCAAGAACTTAGTAAAAAATACGAGTGTGGTTGAAAAAAACAAAAAAGGTTATCAACACACTGATTAACAGTATTAGCTATAACTAATACAAGTCAAAGCTGGTTTGGTTGTTGAGCTCAGGAGAAAGGGCAAAATGAAGAGAAACCATTAGGCAATAAAACGTGTAATTGCTTGTTGATTGAGGAGAGAGTAAGTGGGGGACTAAGTTGAAAGATTAAGCCGAGATTTAGTGATGAATTTCTCTCTTATCTAAAGGGAGGGTAGGCTTTGTGAGGGGATTCCTTAAATATTGGAGTGGATTAAGAGGACTTATCCACTTCTGAGAATAGGTTTTCGTTTTGTTTTTTTGAAAATCTTTGTGTTGTGTGGTGTTGTTCAATGGTGGTTAAATCCGGAAGATGAGCAATGAACTACGGGGCAAAATCAGCATTCAGCAATGAATGTGAGGGAGAAAGAGAGAATGGGGGGGAGAGGGAGGGGGGGGGGGGGAGAGAGAGTGTGAGAGAGATGGTGATATGTCTATATATATTCCTTTCGTTCATAGAATTACAACTTAAATATGAGAAAGGGCTTGAGTGGTAAAGTGTGGTTATACTAGTGGAGATATATTTATATGCATCGACTATAGAGTACGAAATATTTAATTAACATATACCAACACAATATACATAGGGCTTTAGCTATGCTTCAAGCCATATAAGAATGATCTTTATATTTGTGTGAGTGAACTTAAAATAGAGATCCATCGACGTCACTCCACTTGTCACAGGAGAGAATGGGAGATGTTATTGGGTATGGATTAGTAAAACACAAGTGAAGATCCTTGAAGCACTTCACTTCCTTGACAAATCTTAAAGTCTTAAACTACTAGTCACGATAATATATTAGGATTAGTTTAATTAACTAAGAGCCACTAATCTAGAAGGTGACTCCTCCTAGCTAGCTAGCTATAGGCACTGTGATTTCCATGTTGAATTTAGCTATGCTGTAGATGGAGGTGATGTAATTCTGTGGGTTGGCAATGGGTTGGACCAAGGACCAACTTGGGCTTTGTGTGGAGTGTGAATTGTAACCAAGATGTCTTCCACGATGAACCATGAGGCAAAGGTGTAATCATGGACGGACATGTAGGGCTGCCTGAGGCCAGCAAAAAGTGAAAAACATACTGAAGTGAAAATCTAAGATTTCCATTCATGTGTGTTTGATTCGAGTAATTATGATGTGCCTCAAATCTCAAGTGGACGTACTCATAGTATCAGAATTTCCATCGAGAAAAAGTCATTCATTAGAAAATCAACTATCTCAACTTTGAATTGACTTCAGATTATATATAATCGGAGCAACATTTCTGATGATATTGCGTTGGTCAAGCTACCTGCTGGTACGTATACAACCGAGAAACTACACACACGATTACCTCTAAGCTATAGCCATATGCCTTCAGATTGTATATCTAGCTTTGATGGCTCCATGCTACTACGATATCGAGTAAAATAATCCTTGATCGAAGCATAGATTTTGTTAATAAATGGATTTGCTCAGAGAAAATTAATTAAGAGGGATAAATTCTAATTTACCAAAAATGATTTAATTGCATGTTGATGAGTCAACTTAATAACTTAACTCAATAACTTGTCGGCTCGAGACCTAACTCGGGTGAAGTTTATGAACTTTTTTTTAAAAAGAAAACTCAAAGGTTAGGTTAGCTTTTAAAATCTGAATCTTAAGCTGGGTTTATCATGTGCCTAATCTTATTGTTATTAATAAGAAAATTTCTCAAGATATAATAAAAATATGATTAATTTAACTTCCTAGTGGTAGTGGTAACAGCACTATTATGTTTATAATAACAAGATGATAAAAAAATTATTGTTAATATTATTTGTATTAAGGCCATGAAAATGTGGCAGCACCACGCCCAAATAAACCACAAAATCAGCCCATTGCTTCGTTGTTAATTTAATTTGAAGATAGTGTCAAAGAAATAAACGAAAGTTTCCTTTTTCGTACCAACGTGGCTAATTAATGTTATATATATATATATATAAAACAAATTATGGATGCTAATGTTTTTTTATATATATATACGTGTGTGTGTGTGTGTGTGAAAAGGTAGGTAAGCAAACCTAAATTTTTGAAGTAGAAATATCACGCTCACATTGCATTGCTTTTATATTTGAAAAAATTCCCACCATATCAGTACTATATATTTTATATTTTATGGGTTCTAAAGATAACATATCTATTCATTAATGCATATTGAACTTGTACCAAACTAATCCCAATTAATGTCGTCTTAGCAGCTTGAATTTAAATTCATTTTGAAAGTTCTATTATGTTTATATTAATTTTATTAGGATGATGATGAAAAAAAATAAAAAAATCTGCAAGGATAGTTCGTAGTAGTAGCACTGCACTTAATTATCAGTACATTTTAATTATTGAATTTTCTAAACAAAAAAATCTCAAATTGAAGGTGGTGTTTGCCTACTCTAAATAGTTATTTCTACATCATTATTGATACTTTTTAAAAGTATTTTAATGTTAAAAATATATTAAAATATTTTTTTAATTTGATTTTTTATTTTTAATTAACACTATCATATTAAAATCATCAAAAAAAAAAAAAACTAAAATACATATTAATTTAATGTATTTTCAAGTAAAATTTACCTATGAAAAACATTCAACAAAACATATATAAACTATGGTAATCCCAAACAGATTATATATTATTATGAGCAAAGAGTATTAATTAATTAATAGCAATATAGGTATATATATAACCTAACAGATTGATAAGCGGAGGAAAATCAAGGTTCAGTACTTAATCAAGTTGATTACTCGCTAATTAGCCTACCCTCTAATTTCTAGCCATGTTGGATGTTCCTTTGGTGCAAACAGCATCACTGTTGAAACTTGTAAGGTTCAAACTTTAAAGTACAATTATTAAGAACTAATAATTTCCTGATCTGATTGCAGAAAGCAAACTGAGCACAGATGTGTAAGCACTAGCTGAGCTTCAACTTGGTCAGAGGAAATATCAATGAGAGGAGCTAAACACAAATGGGTGGCAGCCTTGGGACGGATGGAGGGCCACCACCCCCGGCGACATGACAATGTAGGTGGTTATTTAACTACACCCCCCCCCCTCCCCCCCCTCGCAGATGTTGATTTCTTGATCCCCAGTGAAATTGATCATGCATATATATATATATATATATATATATATATATATATAAGAAAATTCATTCCATGCTGTTCCATCTCCTTATTCTGCTTTCTATGAATGATTCTACTCATCTTTTTATTTATTTATCAGCCACTTGGTATATAGTTTATGGTATATATATTCTATATCATCATTAACTTTAAATTTCAATGATTAACTGTACTTCTAATAAATCTTATTCATTCCATAAAAACAGAAATCTCATTAATATGTTTTTGTTAAGAGTAATATAAAATTACTATTAAAAATCCACCCGACAATTTAATTAAAATAATATTCTTGAGTTAAAATAGTTTTTTGAAGTGATATTAAATCTTTAATGGTAAAATAATTAGAAATAAAAAAAATTATTTGAATAGGTATGTTATAAAGTAATGGAATGTACTATATATACTTTCGAGGCTAACAATAATATTAATTGGGTTACAAGTAAAACAAATCCCAAAGTACCTTATTTAATTAAAAATCTGAGAATATGATCTTGGACCTAAAGCCACACGAGATTTTCAAGGACCAAAGATTTCTTCGCCCGGTGAGAAATTTTCCACACGAAGAATTAATTAAAGAGTGAAAATGGATTAAAAACAAGGTGTAACAGTGTCAAATGTGCACGAGATGCACACTTCGACAGGCTGTCAAAAACAGTGCTTAGAGGTGCTGGCAGTCATGCCAACAAGGGAATAAATCGGCAGCGCAGATTTATACGGCTGTAGGTTCGTCAAAGGAAAATCAACAGTGCAGATTGTTGACGAACATGGACTTGACGATGGAATGTTCAAGCCAGACAGGAAAACTCGTCAGGGGCATAGGCTGACGAGAACGGGGGCTGTCGAGGAATTCAGCAGCGAAAGTCTGCACGCAGATGCGAATTCGGCAGCGCGCAACAGCTTGTGCAAGTCAGGGGTTCGACTTGACACGATCTAAAACTTGAACGAAGGACTGTCCAAGGCATACGGTGACTCAACAGCTGACGAAGCAAGAGCTGACAGATGGGGCTGCCAGGTGGGCATGCAGAATGTGGGTTAGTGGTAGTCATGGTCTTCCTAGATCATGGGATCATGGGGCAGAACGTGGGTGAAGTGGCAGCATCATGAGGGCAGAACGTGGGAGCATAACTGGAGTGCTTTCCAAGATGCTGAGATCATGGAGATCATGGGGGAGAAAGTGCCCCACTATGTCCTGAAAAATAAAAGATCATGAGTGTGCCTTGCAGCTCACATACTTGGTTATAAATAGTTGTTGATGCTCTTACATTTAGGAGCATAGAGAGCGTATGAGATAGGGAATGTATAGAGAAGAAATAAAGTGTGTAAGTTTGATTGTGTAGCATGTGAATTCTGTGCATATCACACATTGTGTAATCCTTTGTTGACGAGATAAATAAAGGTTGAGAGTTTTTCTTGTATTCTCAGTGTGCTTTGTGTTGTGCAATTTACTTGTGTATTCCGCTTGTCTTTTAACTTGGAAAAGTGAGGAAACCTCTCGGGTGAGGGAAACACTTAGTTACTAGGCAAACACGAGTGAGATTGGCGAGGGAAGACTGAGTCTAGTGAGGGACTAGGCTGCCGTACAAGTTTATTCACTAAGCGAAAAATTACCCCGTGACACAAGGGGATGGTCTTTCTTTCACCCTCCAATCCTAACCACACAAATTATAAGTTATTTATTAGTTCATGATATTATAAAGGGATTTGCCTTTCAATTTTTATTTCACCAAAAATACAAACAAAAACATGTTTGATTAAGTTAATAGAGATTAAAACATAAAATAAATCTGTTTTTGAATTAAATAATCTATTTCTAAACCACCATAATTTAATTAAATATGAGATGAGTAATGAAGAACAAACTCAATTATAACTCAGACTAAACTTCTAAAGTTGGTAGTATATTTTGAAGTACTTTTGCTAAGTGAATGTTCACTTTCCTTCTTGATTAAATATGAAAAGCTTTGAGTACGTAGGCTTTGTCTAATTATATACACACTAAGAAAAAATCACTTAATGTGTAAACAAATCATTACTTTGTTGTTAAAACATTATGTGCTCTATCATTGAAAACACAAATTCTCATATGCAATTCATGGTGTTATATAGATTGGTGCTCAGATGCTCTAAGTGCCGTACACCTCTAAATTAATGTATTAAGAATATTTATTTTTGTAACCTCCCTGAAATAATATAAAAAAATTTATTTATGATATGAGTTAACATCATTAAATTTCATTATTATCTCGGGATAAAAAAAATATAGATATTAAAAAAAAAACATATCCGTTTTGTAACTCTAGTTTTAAAAATATAGAAAATCCACTTTCAATTGTTTATTAACTATCAAATGCCAATTAAGCACTAATTAATAGTCTACTGTTTTAATTTGGTTTTTGAGTTTTTTATTTTCAAATTTTTATGTTTTATCAGCTAATATAACATGTATGGGGAATTGGGAGGGAGAAAAGAGTGGAGATTTAGAAAAAGAAAAGATTAAACTATGAAAAAAGAGGGAGCTTTTTGTTAGTTATTTAGTAATGAAGGTTAAAGTTTGAACTTTTTAAAAACTATAGGTTTATTTAAACTACAAGAGTAGAAATAGAGCGTTGATGAATTTGTAAGGACTAAAATGTAGTTGATCCAAATTTAAATTTTTTTTTTAATTCTATATTTATTCGTATACAAGAACGTTTAAGATAGATTATCATTCACGATATCTCTTCCAATCCGCAAAACTCAAAACTCAAATCCTTGTCTATTGCATTCCTGTCCAATTTCCATGGCTAAAAACTCCAATTAGTGTAATCCATACCTTTTCAATTGCAACATAGGTTAACATTGCTTAATTACAAATCTAAATGTATATATCTCGAAATTCAAATTGGGGGGCTATATTTTTTCTAATTTTGCATTTTAAATTTGCATTTCTATTTATTAACTACTTAAATTGATGGCTGGGAAAATAAAATTAGAATTTAAAATGCAAAAAAAGAAAAGAAAGATAGCCTAAATAGATGAAATAAAAAAAAAATAACATGGGATCTACACCAATCTTTTCTATATTTAGCTTTGGAAAGTGGAAAATTGATATTTAGGTTGTTACTTTCAAGATTGAATTCACTCAAAAAATTCCCACCTTTTTTTTTATTTATTTAATTTCATAAAACACTTTTCTGTGTTAGATTTATATATAAACGTGGCCTGACTTGCTTGTACCCTCCATGAATCTGCCCATTATTTGGATTTCTTCTTTGAATGGTTTTTATTTCTTTCTTGGTTACATCTTTGACTGAATTTTAGTACATGGAAGGAAGCAAAAAACAATTTTATAATTGTATCGAATTGGAACAGAGACGGCTGTCAAAATCTCTAGGAAAATTTTGTCCTTTCGTAATGCTTAAGCATTAGCATACAGATATAGGCAATGTACTGGATCATTTGTGTTAATTAATTGTAGGCTTGGATTTTATTTCATTTATGATCTAGTGGTTTATCTTAGTTCGCACATCCATGCACGTAATAATTAAGGGAATGGAGTTTTGACAGCGACCAATTAATTATTAATTTCAAACTATACATAATTAATGTGGATATTAATTCAAACCATCATTAATGACGATATACCAGTCATGAACAAAAATAGTCCATTAAAAACACTCTTCTCGATGATTTATAGTTTGTTGATGAGTGCATCAGTAATAAATATACTGATGGATTTATATACAAATAAAACGTGCCAAAAATAAAATTTACCCGTTTTATTTCGTCAGTATCTCCATTGGTAAATTTAACATATCACCGACAGGAAAACCGTATGTAATGCCATCAGTGTTTTTATTTGTCTGTCAGTATATTTATCGGTAAATATAACATATCACCAATAGAACACCATCTGTAATTCTTTTGGCGAGTTAACAGTAGCAATGATATTTGCAGTAATTCTTTTTCAACTCTCTCTAAAATATACCAACAGAGTTGTTCCGTCGGTAACCTCGTCAGTAATACTTTAAAATATATATATTTTAAAAAATATATATTGAACATAAGTACAAAAGAAATTAAAATAAATTAAAAATCAAATATTTATTACAAATTTAAACATTTGTATGTTCAAATACAATAAATTTAAAATAAAAGCAACGATGGAGGGGGAGTAAGAAGAGGTTGGTCGTCCTAGGACTCGTGGGGCCTATTAGGGGGTGCATATGTAACATCCATCTGTGATTTCATCTTTATTACCAATCGACGGAGTTCTTCATAATTATTAGTGAGTTGTTCATATTTTTTATTAAGATGGGTCGTCCGAGTCTGTACTCGTTGGTTTAACATTGCTGTGAACATCGGAGTTTAAGTGCTCGAAATCGATTACGAGCATCCAACGGTCGAAATACTATGGGTCATCAGCAAGTTCTCGGTCGTAGTGTTAGAGAGTCCTTACATTTTATTTCTATCGGGTCTATCAGACCATCCTGCCTCCAATCACAAACTTGGATCGAGATCCAGAGGGGTTAAAGAATCGTCCCTGTATCTCTCCTTCAATTGGCTGTTATATATATCCTGGAAAGAAAAAAATAAATTTATCAAACTCAAGGAAATAATAACTTAAGAAAAAAAATAGTTGAAAATCAACTTACCACAAATTGTTGAGCTTGACTATCCATGAACTACTATATTTTTTTAGGTGGTCATAACTCCGCACATGCGTTTTAACAAAAAACTTCATCAGGCTTGGCTCGTATCCAAGAACTGTAGCCTGCAAGATAAAATATTGCCAGTTAAATATATTTATAAAAAACAACTAATAAAAAAATGGATGTAATAAAAAAATCCAAACATTCGTTTTGCATGTGAAATGAACGGAATATATTTACTGCAAAAATATGCAAAAAAATAAAATTTTAAAATTGAGTTTAAATTAAAAAAAAAGGGTAGATTTGCTTACTTAAAATGAAGAATCCTCAATAAAATATGAATCATAACATAAATGTTGACTAACTGAGAGTTGTGGTGGTCGAATTTGTTATGGAATGTTGAATTGTGTTGAGATTAGGGGGGGAGGGGGTGACTGTTTATTATAGGAAAAAAAATGCATAAAGAAGAATGAGAAATGAAGGATGGGGGAGGAGGGTCGATCGTCAAGTCATAAATTAAATATTACCAACGACATGATCAATAAAATTATTTTGTCAATAACTCTGTCGATCCATTCTATCAGTAAAAATGTTACGTCACCGTATCATTTGTCTTTTTTGAATCCCAATGTAATACCCTCCATAACTCCTTTGGTATATACTGAGGAAAGTTTTCCATCGATATATTTACAGACATACTTTACTATCAAGTTAATTTTATCGGTAATGTCATCTTTAAAAGTTACATGTCATCGTACCATTTTATTTTTTTATTCCTTATTTCCCACCACAATTCTCACAGTATATATCGAGAGAATTTTCTTATCGGTGTTTATCAATGGATGCAAGGATGGAAAATTCTGGCGGTAAAGGTCATCGCAATATACCGATGAAAAAATTCCATCGGTGTTTCCATTTGCATTTGCCAAATTTTTTATAGTGTTTTTAACATATTTCTTAAGCATGTGTATTAAAATCGATCCAAGGATCAACCCAACACGAGATCAAGTTAGGCGATGGAAGAGTTAATCTGGGTCAATAAAAAATATGTTGCTTTTTAAAAGTTAAGTCAGGTTTTCACCGGGGTTGATCGAGTTGTGAATTGACCTGTTGAGTCGTAGAGTCAAACCATGTCAACTTTGGGTTGGATTTTTTACACGCAGATCGAGTCAGGGGACATGTTGACTGGGTTTAGGGTCAACTTGCCGACTTAACCGAGTTTAATAATAGATGTATTTTTCCCATTTTTTTTTTAAAATTGTTAGGTCGATCCTCTTTTGGTAATTGAATATTTTGGAGCTAGGACTATAAATGTCCCATTCATGAAAGATGCTTCTAAAGTTTTCTAAGCCACTAGGACACATGTATGGAGTTAAGAGGTAGCAAATATAAATCTTGATTTAGGACTCCTTGATTATTCGTTGAGAGCCATATATTCTTTAGAGGCTAGGAGACTAATGCTTTTTGTCCCCGTCATGATCAATAATTCAAAATTGCGACATTTATGCCTTCAATAATTAAATGTCATTTGATTTGAGGGTATTGTTTTTATTGTTTTTTTGCTTGATCACAATGCAAATGTCTCGAATTGTATGTGAAAGCTTGAATCAATTTATTGGCGTAAATGAAACATATATAAATTAAATAGCTAAACACCTAATTAAAAATCTAATCAATCTACACAAAAGAACAGCCTGCAAAGCTTTCTTTATATTGTAATTAAGGGTTCATTGCATGTAACTTGTGAGTGAAGAATTTTTATTTAAAAAAAAAATCAATAAAAAAAAAACATAGGAGATCAAAGGGGAAAAGGTATAAAAATTTAATGGAGCATAAACGAAGTAAAAAATATAAATGAGCCGAAAGCTTAAAGTTGATCGCATACAAATGAAAAAGTATAAAACATATTTTTAAATAATATTTTTCTTTTTTAAAAAACACCATACATTGAATCATGCACGAAATAAACAAACAAACAATATATATATATATAGACACACACACACACACACACATACTTTAAGGTTGGTGGTGGGAAAATGCCTCTTCATTCTCCCTACTACATCGAAGATTAGGTACAGTTTGGCAATGTTGTATTTTTTTTAGATATTTTCTTTTAAAAAATATGATTGTTTTGAAAAAATATTAAATTAAATTTGTAATATTTTTTTTATAATTTTTATATGCTAATATTAAAAATAAAAAATTATTTTAATATATTTTAAATAATATATTTTTTTAAAAAACACCGTGTATCACATTTAAATTACAAATCATGCACGAAATAAACAAACAATTAAAAAAAAAAAAGGAAAAGTTAGGTTAGATTATAGAGTACCTAGCTAGCTAGCCTTGTTTTTTTTGCTAGGAAAAAGTGGTCGATCAAAAAGTTCGTGCTGGATCAGATTAAAATTGCTAAAAATAGTAACCGTTCTTGAGTCCCTCTCAAATGGGAACTAGAACTGCAGGCTAACCTAGCTTAGCCTACCAATACTAAAAGCCTACCTATATTTTGGCTGGAAATAAATATAAACACAGAGATGGAGAGAGAGAGAGAGAGAGAGAGAGAGAGAGAGAATGAATGAAAAGAAAGATGGGGACCATTTTGTATTTATTTAAAATTGATGGGGACTGGTGAAAAGGAGCTTTTCGGTAAAGCCCAAACCAGCCATTGATTTGGGCTTTCTTAGCCTAGGGGACTCTCTTCTACCGAAGACCTAACCATGTGGGCCTCCTACTTGTCCCCTCTACTGTGGCCCTCCGTACGGTATGGGAAGCGCGTCTTTTACCTGCTTGAAGCGCTTTAGGGAATAGTGTTCGATTCAAGGATCACTATTTAATTTGACTTGATAGATAGATATATACTGATGAGCCGGTTTTAACTTTTAATAAATATTTTTTTTACATATTTGTATTATTTGATAAATAATTGATAGTATTTAGATACTAAGTATTTAAAATTTAAACTTGATTAATAGAATATAAATATCTATCTTTTTATTTAATGAGTTATGAATAAGATTGAATATAGTAAAAATTTTATATGCAAGTAACAACTATAATTTCTAATTTAATTCAATGAAAAACACTTACAATCATGTTATGGAATACAAATTTACATGACTCTAGTTTGGATTGGTTGTGTATATCAATTTTATTATTCTTTAAAAATAAATTACAAATCTATGATAAAATTGATATCCATATCATTTTAGTAACTTAAGAACTCCATATTCATACTAAAAATAACTAAAGAGCTTTATTAGAAAAATAAAAATATACTCTAATCACTTCATAATTTAAATAAAGTCATTGATTCATATTTATATTTTAGGGCTATTCTTTAATTTATTCTTGAATTTTAACATTAAATTTTACCTTTAAACTATGGCGAAAATCACGATGGTTTTATACTATGATTTTTTAATAAATATAGAATATTATTTAAAAATATTTGAATAATTACAATCCAAGTAATCTTTTGTCCAATTAATACTTAATATTTCAAGATAATTTTTTAATTTAATGATAAAAGATATTTTTGAACCAATGGGCTTAGATAAAATTTTTTTCTTCGACGATCATAATGATTGTTATAGTATATAGCTAATAAGCAGATGCCGGAGCAGGGTGAGAGGGAGCGAAGCGTACCGAGCAGAGAGTATTATTGAAAATTACTAATATTTCTTGTACCGCTAAGGTTTACTATGAATATATATTATGTAATCTAATTTGATATATAGTGAAATACAACTCTTCACTTTTATGGAAGTATATTTGCTGTCGAACCATGTTAAATATGTTTTCTTGTTTTTTTTCTTTTGCGAATTTCATAATCCTCATGTTGCATGTTTCACAACAATGATGTATTCCTTACATCAACTTGATGTATCTATTGAAATTGAATGTTAAAACTTATGTTGAATGTAGACAATACCAGAAAAAGTGGGGTAGCTAACCTTATTTCTGAAAATGATCCAAAAAATGTTAAAAATTATGAAGTCATGGACAAGAAGTGAACACATAAATATAACATATAACATGGAGGTAAGTGCATGCAACTTTTTTGCCACTTTTTCAATGTGTTTACTCGTAAGTTCTTAATTAATTTGTGTGGTTTAGCATTTTTCTTTTAGAATAGGTCAAAGAAACTAACTTTTATGGTGTTCACATAGTTATTAAACCCGGACCAACCTGACGGATAAATCTAGGATTCGATCGATTTGGTAGCTGGACTGGTCCGGGTAAGTTAAAAGATCGGAATTAGCAAAAACTTGGCAAAACTCGGCTGACCTTGACCCGAGCGACCTAGCAAAACTCGGTTGGGACCTGATTTTTTTTTTCAAATGTGTTTTTTCTCCTAGCCAAATACCCCCCATTTTTATATTTTTTTAGTTAATTATTAACCATTTTCAAAGTTCGCTATATAAATACTAGAAGAATGTTTTATTTTTTCAATGTGGGATTTGAAACCCGTTGGTATATATACCCTATATTCACAAGAAAAAAATTATTTTTCAATGTGGGATTTGAAGCTCTTTAGTATACATACTCTATATTCACAAGAAAAAAATTATGTTTTTTCAATGTGGGATAAAAAAATTTTGGTTTAAATATTTCAACTTAAAAAGATAATATACTAACATAATATCTTTTTAATGTGGGATAAAAAATATTTTAAAATAATATTTTAAACTTCATTATTTATAACATGTATAGCCTATATTTACATGGATAATTTTTTTTATTTTTTCATATAAAATATTAAAATTTTAATTTTTTTTAAAATTTTTAGGATTGATCTAGTTCAATCCATGTAACTCGAGATCTAGTTTCTTGGCCATATCAACTCCCGGATCAGGTTTGATAACTATGAGTGTTCATTGGATACACAAAGATAAGCCTCTTCAGTGAGAAATATTTAATTTTAAGAAAGAGGCTCCATCATCATTCACAAATATCTTATTTGTGAGAAAAAATATCTTATTTCTACATGATAATTGTTGTGGCTCATGCATGTATTCTTAGTATTTAGTGACCGTTTGTCTGTGTTTGTGACATGGTTTTTAATTTTTTTTAAATTAAATAATTTTTGATTTTTTATTATTTTAATGTGCTAATATCAAAAATAAATTTAAAAAATAAAAAAAATGTTATTTTGATATATTTCCAAGCAGAACAACATTTTAAAAAACAACCGCTATTACAATGCCAAGCATGGTCGTAGTAATGTGATGTAGGGTACTTTTTAAAAGAGCTATTTAATTGAAAATGTATTAAAATGATTTTTTTTATATTAGCACGTCAAAAGTATAAAAAAAAAACCATCTAAAAAGCATTAATATGATGTTTTTGAGGTAAAAATCAATTAAAATAACACTTTTTGAAAAATAAAAATGATCAAAGGGTCATAAATTAATTTCAAAGAAAGAGTAGAGCCGCGATGATGGTGTGGCTGAAAAATATGTGAGCGTCCTCACAAGTAAGGTAGAGCCTAAAAACAAATAGCCATTGATATTTGTTAAGAGAATTTGTCCGATGAATTAATATTGTTCAACTCACTAAGATATTTGTTCAAGAAATAGTTATTTTAAATTTGAGATCTATACAACTCATATAATATAGTGTAATCAAATTTTAGCTAGAATAAAGAATATAGAAGGGTTATTAAAAAGTTACATATATAATTATTTTTTCATTAATTTAATTATGGATATTGGGATCGATCGAGGGTGCTTCCACGCACTAATCCGTGCTCCAATTAATACACAAACTTGGACGTCAACAAAATACAAATAATTGGGATTGGGTGGGACAATTGCCAACATGCATCCTTTTCAATTTGTGTTTAAATCTATGAAATTAATTAAAACCAAAGAAAACCTTTTATTTATGCTCCCAATTATATATTTTCCTTAATATTCAACCTATAATTAAGAATGGAATAATTAATTCTACTTTATATATATAGAAACATATATCAGAAGGATCTCGCACCACTTAATAAACCATTAATTTAGAGACTTTTTTCTTATGCTTATCCTCTTTAAATATTGGTCATCATAAACAAAATCACATAGAGATATATATCTTGTATGCATAGCTAGCCCGCCCACAGAAACTCAATGATGGCCATACATTATAATACTACTTGCTTGATCACATCTGCATCGATCATTGATTCAAGTTGTAGCCATTTCTCCAACAAGCCCTCGCCACTAACCTTCACCAAATCAAGATTTTTTTCTCTTGGTAATATGCTTGATGCCAATACATCTGGTAGGTCCAGGAGAAAAGGTGGTTTCATCACATAGCAGCATAAATTCGAGATGTGACGGGGAAAGGTCGTCAGTCTATGATCTTCATTGAAACAAGAAAAAACAGGAAGGATCGTAAGAAAGATTTATTAACCCCACATATATTATAGACTTGGATGAAGAATTAAAGAAAGCAATAATATTAATTGTTCCATCTAAACTTTATTGTGTGTTTTCTCAAGTCTTATCCTTGTTTTATTTGACGGCTTGTAATTTTCCAGCTTTAATTGCATTATTAATTAATCAATCCTCCAAGAATCGTTTACTTCGTGCATGATCAATTAAGAAGGTAGTCGCCACATGATGCTTGATTAGTGTGAAATTAATCATCCAAGAATATGGATAATCCCATGTTAAAATAATAATTAAAGATGCAAATAAACAAATATTAAACAATTAATCCTAATTAATACAAGCATATAGTAATAAATAATCAGTAACTGTGCTCATCATTAACAATAGAAAGCTACCACCCGCGTGCTCCTGTGCCTACTTTAACCTTCCAAAAGAACTCTATAGTTTTTGTCTAAGTTGACATTAATCCTTTGTTCTTATTAACCTTGATTAGACATTAAACCGAAAGCATATAGGATGATCCTAAAAAAATATCTTTAATTACTGACATTATACTCCAAGTGAGTTGTATTAAGGATATATAATTATCTAATCCCTCTAATCATCGCAAAATTAAGTGGGGTCGTGAGGAAAGGGGAAAGTAAAGCAACTAGCTTTGGAACTACTTAAAAATAAAAAAAAGAGCCTCAGCACTAATAACATGAATTATTTTTTTAATGTTAATGGGGGAAAAGATAGATTAATTTAATTATACATCTATGGATTCTAGAGTGACAAGGCGAATAAAAGCTGAAAAATGAAAGTATTACTTCATTGCGAGTGTAGTTTGGACCCTTTTAAACTACTTCCTTGAAGCTGGATGAATTGAAAGGAGGAAAACTTAGGGCAAAAAAATTAAAAAGGACTTTCTTTCTGCAATTAACGCAAGCAATTTTGTCTTCTTTTCATCTTTTGAGGCATGTGGAAAGTACCTTGACAGTAGAAAGCAGACGGAATATTTCATGTGGGAGTAAGTTAACGGGCAATATATCTAGGGGAGGGGAAATTATATTTAATCACTTGTTGGTTGACTTGCGTGGAGGTTATAAAGTAATGGTTAATATGCAAAGTAGGGTGTCGTCTTCTTCTTCTTCTACATTATATTACTACTTTATTGTTCATTTGATTGATTTAAGTAAATTATTTGGGTATCGAGTTAGCCCAGGAAACTTGAAATCTTATTACTCCTCTCAATTTCCTTGCTATTTTTATTTTTATTTTTGCAAATTCTACTTGTATACTTGGTTTTTTTTGTTGGGATTTGAGGGGTTTTATCTTTTTTTTATTATTATTATTATTGTCATTGTTAAGGAAAATATAATTATTTTAAGATACATCTTCAGTTAGTTTGCATGTCTAAAGAGGTGATTTGCTTCACCACAAATTACTAATTAAAAGCAATTTATCATTGCGTGTTTATAGTTTTAGAGGATTAGAGTAGAATTAATCAATTAATTATTCTTTAAATTTTTATTTCTCAATACCGCCTATCACTGTTTTTCTTAATGACCAGTATACCATAGACTTCATAGTATTATGGTTTAATCAATAAAAAAACTCAACTACTAAAAAAAGAAGAATTAATTATCTTGTCATGGTATAATTCTAAGTGATGATGTTTCAAAATTTAATATCTCGGAAATGAGGTTCCCGAGTGCTTGGATAGTGATTAATCATACATTCAAGTCAATAATATAATCCTATGGAGCTCAAGAAGTAGGTGGTTGGTGGTAGAAAACTCAATACCTGCTAAACAATTCATTTTGAAGGTGAATTTGCTTACTTAAAGAGGAAAGTCCACCTCATATACTACAAAATTCATACAACAAATCTAATTTGTATGTGAAAAAACTATAAAACAAGTAAACACCCAGATAAAATACATATACTATAAAAATATAAAAAAAATTAACATTTAAAAATTATGTTCAAATAAAAAAAAGATGGATTTGCTTACTTAAAGTGAAAAGTCCTTAATAAAATTTTAATCAGAACATGAATGTTTACAAATCAAGTGTTGTGGTGGTTGAATTTGTTATGAGAGGATGAATTGTGTTGAATTTGTTATGAGAGGATGAATTGTGTTGAATTTTGGGGGAAGGGGTGGTTTTTTGTTGCAGAAAAATATGCACAATAAAGAAGGAGAAATGAGGGAGGGGGAGAGGAGAGACGTTTATCAGGTCATAAGTTAAATATTACCAATGGAATGACCAATAAAATTATTTTGTCAATAATTTTGCTGGTCATTCTATCGGTAAAAATATCACGTCATCGTATGATTTGTCTCTTTTTTAATCCCACTGTAATACCATTTGTAATATCATTGGTATATACCAAGAGATTTTTCTCGTCAGCATATTTAAGGATGTACTTTACTGTCGGGTTAATTTTATCGGTAACACCGTCGGTAAAAGTTACACATCATCATACTATTTGACTTTTTTTATTCCTAATTTTCCCACTGCAATTCTGTTTGTGTTTACCGATGGATACATAGATGAAAAATTCTGTTGATAAAGTTCACCGTAATATACCGACAATTTTTTTTTTGTCAGTGTTTCTATTTTTATTTGTCAATTTTCTAGTAGTGTTTTCACTTGGACTCAACACATGATTGACCCATAGATGTTAGGTATGACAATTCGTTAGACCCATGTTTGTTTGGACTTGGCTTGTAGCTGATCCAATAATGTTAGGTCAGACAACTCATCAATTATATATCCGCTTGGACTTAGCACATGGATGAGCTCCAACATGTTAGACGTGAAAACAAGAAGATCCATGTCATATAAACTTGGCATTCTATCAAGCTTAAGGATGTTAATTATGGATACAAGCTTCAACTTTCCACCTTTTTATTAGATTGTTTTAGCTAGAAACCTAGGTTTTTTTCACAAAACATAAAAAATATAATGTTTGTTTTTAAAAATAAAGAGAAGAAATTATAGATTAATTAATTACAATCAATCTATCTAGTTGCTTGGCTAATAAAAGACGAGAGAAATGAAAGGCAATCCATTCAATTAAGAACATCGAAAATTACACGAGAAAAGGAAGGTTAGAGCTATTCCTTTCTTCGGTCTTCATCATTCTCACCAAACAAAGAGAACATCCAATCCTTTTCCGTTTTTCAGGCAAATTTAGACGTCGTAAGGAATTGTTAGGATTTGTACTTGTGTCATGGGCTGATGATGTTTTAATCAAGAAAATCATAGGAATGATCATTTTTGTAGGTAAATATTGCAATATTTTGGTTCATTCCATTGTACTTGATGGAATTCATGCTCATGTCTAACGGTGAAGGTGCTCGAACATGTAATATATTTGTGTCTGATGATGCTTGGGATCCATATGGGACTTTGTTTACATGGAAAGCTTTCGTGGATTCTTCTCTCACTACCATATGATTGCAAACCTCCTATTAAAATAAGTTCAAAAGAGAACTTTTATGGAACAAAACAACACTTTATATTCCATCAAGTATCATTGAGCACAAATGATGTATCTATTTGATTAAGACATCTTGATATGAGAGGAGAAGGAAGGAAATTTTAAAATCAAACCCAAGCAATCTCTCAAAAGCTAGCTAGAAGCAAACATTCTACAAGTCCCGGTTTTTTTACATATGCAAGGAAGAAAATGCTCCTTTATGAGAATCATTTCTTCCACTCCCTTGAAAGGGCAGCTACTATATATATATATATATATGTATATATATATATATATATGTGTGTGATAGAATCATATTGTGGGCACAACTTCCACTCTTTCAAGCTTTTTTAATTATTGATTATATTATTAATTATGTTCTAATCACTCAAGTCTGAAGCTTGATTAGACTGCCCGTGGGGCCATAGCTTTTCGGTGATTTAAAGTGCATTTGTCCTCAAACCCTTTTATGATTCGAAGATTGTAAGCAACCCACATGAATTTGTAACTTGATTGACACCATTAATTAGTGTGAAAACATTTAATTAACGCCTTGTAATGAATAATATATTATATATCACTGAAGGAACCATTTCCATAACTCGAAAGATTCTTGATCCCAAAACACAGTGATCAATCGGCAAGAAGATAATATAAACCAATCATGTATTGAAACCAAGCTGGTGAGTGCTGCTTTGCATTAACCCTAATGACAAAACACATTACATCCAATAAACATTGAGAAATTGGAAAGGAACATCAAATCAATATCATTTCAAACTTTAGTGTTCAATTTTATTAATATTTCTCAAATTCCTTTCTCCTAATTATAATATTTCAAGGCTCTTAATTATTTTCCTTTTCAAGAAAACATTGATATCATGATTAATAACAAGCATATGTACACATGCATTGGACATACTAATATTCACCCAAGACTTTTTAGGGCATTTCTTCACTTTTTGAGGCGAGACACTGTGATTTTCCTTTAAAGAATGCTTGCATGGTTGTTTTATTTATGTATTTGCAAAGGTTTTCCCAGAAAACAATATGGGAATCATCTTTGAATAGCCGACCTAGGTTATTATCAAATGATGACCTATGTATTGCATCACCTTTAATTCCTTTTGGACCACGATTTTTTGGATAATTTACTCATTAATTTACTCTTGCGCCTTTTAGAGAGTCTTTGTTTAAAAAATAATTAAGTCCTTGTAGCGCATCACACCTCACAGCTAGCTAGCTCAAAAGGTATAAATCAAAATCAAATTAATTTATAAAAAATGTTGAGGACACTAGCAATAAACTTCTTCTTAATACATATGGAGAGCAGGATAATCAATAGTGAATGGCTTCACGCAGTACTGCACATTAATGAATGCTCATGACTTTATTGAAGGGTTAAACCAATAAGATTCTTCATGCATGCTAAACTTAATCACAGCCCTTTTGGAAAGAGATTAGGTCGTGATCCTCCTATACAACCAAGCATATTGAGTTCGAGAAACTTTTTTCAATAAAAAAACAATAATACTAGAACAAAGTGAAGAGAGGAGCATCGATCAAAGTCCATTGGGTTCAAAATGCATACATTTACTATAGAAAATTCTTGAAAGTTGGAATCGAACATGATAAAATGCCATCATATATGTGAGTTCGTGTGTGTGTGTGTGGAAGGATTGGTCTTCGGGGAAATCATGAATCCTTAGACAAGAGAACTGTCCAAAAATTAATGCAAGTGAAGCCATGGCATGCCGATTGATAATATCATAATTTAGATGTTCTAAGTTGCTTCAATCATTTCCCTCCCATTTTTGAATTCCCATATATACAACAAAAGCATATGGCAATGTAAACCGCCCCACCAATCTTTCCATGCCAAACTACCATCACAAGGATTGACTCATTGAGCTATAGTTAAAAAAAATATGAAGTGAAAAAAAAAATCTCTTTAATGAGTGGAAGACACTGTGCCCACCAAATTAAGAGATTAGTAGGAAGAACACAACAAAAGGCTAGCAAAAGGAACACATTAGTGGACAAAAGCTTGTTTTTAGATACACTTGATGAAATGGCTTACATGTGAGAGCAGAAAGATTAAAAAAGATAGTGCCCATCAAAGATAGGATTTAAAGATAGTAGCAGCTAGTTCATATATATATAAATGAGAAAATAAAATAAAAAGGCTTAACCCCCAAGCTTTTGCAACCTCATTTTGTTAGTTTTTTGGCCTCATTTTGAGCCATCCTTGCATGAAAATGTGCTTTCTTTCTTTATTTTTTGGTGCTAGCTTTGTTATTTAATATATATTGAAAGTAAAGAACCAAATGCTTGAAGCAAAATCAATTGAAAATGCTGTTGATAGGTGTTAATGTCACTAGCTAGACCTTTCTTAAAGACAGCAGGCCAAATCTCATTCACGTTCCAGAAGCTAGGAGAATTTAAATTGCTTCGGTTATGTTAGAATTAAAAATAATTATACAAAACAAAATGTCAAATTTAAAATCAAAATTTGAAAGAAGTTCATCAACATACAAATTCTAATACATTTTAAAACTCAACTAGAGAAGGAATCGAGGGAACCGGTATTAATTATACATGAAATTCGAACCCTCTTAGCTTTTAACTTAAAACTAACTACTAGGTATTTCTTTTTTAAAGAGAGAGAGATAACACGTAAAAATTAACTCAGAGTTGATCTAATTAACTCGATTATTTGTAATCTGGTAAAATTTAGTTGATTTTTAAAAAAAAAATATAAAATGCTGTTTTTTTTTTATTTAAAAAAACCAGTCTGATATGTCATTTGTGCCGTATACCGGGCCAACCCCAAATTAATAGATAAGTTTGCATGCATTGATTTGGTTCTAAGGGATGTGAGAAAATACACTGGATTTGAGTGGTTTAGTAAAAATTGTAGAAGCCCAAATGTCTAGCACCCATGAAATTGGGAATGAAAAGCCCAAGATCTTATGAGCCGAAAAATGTTGTTCAAGATAGGCTTGAAACCCAAGAAGGAAAAATGGGGTCCAAAATAGGACAAAAAAAGAGCCAATCTTTGATGCAGGCTGAGCTCCTCCTTGCTCAAGAGAAACATAAATGAGCACCACCGGAGTAGTTGGGAATTGCCTGAACATCTTGCCGAGAGTACATACGTTCAGATTATTTTGCTTTAGATAAACTATAATTGCCAGGCGTTGGAAGACTGATCCGGAAAAAGAGTTTAGGTCATTGAATTATTAGGTTATTTATTTTTTATTAAAATAATATTATTATTTTTTTTTAAAAAAAAATTTGATGTTAACTTGGCAATGTTAATCGGTCACTAAAAAATTGATAAAGTCCATTGATTTTGGTCAGGTAAATGTTTTTTTATTTAAATTATAACCTGTATCAAATTAAAATTAAAATTATAAATTTTTTAATTAACCTTCCGAGCTAGATGGAGGTAATTGACTTCAACAACTATAGAGTAAACTTGTTATATGAAATCTCATGTTGTTTTTAGGTTCATTAATATTATTGTTTTAATCAAAATAACTTTCTATTTTTGAGTAATTAATATAATGGAATTATTTATTTAAATTATAGTAAATTCTAAATACCAGTTGTCTAAGTTATCTTTGCATCTACCAAGACGACGAGGTTAAGTCGAAACAACTCTCAAGCAGTTTAATTTTAAACATAAACTAGGTAAAGAGTTAAATTAAAAAATTTAAAATTGAATTGAATTTAATAATTATATCAGATAATTTTCTATGTTCTAAATATTTTTTTATATTTAAATTTTTTTATTCAAGCCGTAACATAGCGTAACACTGGTATCTAATACAAATTTAAATAAATTTTAGGTTTGTTCGGCTCGTTGTTCTATCGAACTAATAAAATATTAGAGAAATAAGTAATTATAGGTTTTTCCTTTATCTAAAATTATTTCACAGTTGAGCAAAGAAAATTCATTGAATGGTTGAAGAGAGCCAAAGTGTAGTCTAAATAGGACCACTCAGGCCTGAAGTTCTTTGACCAGATCCATTTAGCATAATTTAGCAGATTAATCTAATAATTGTTGAGCTGAAACCTGAAAAAGATTGACTTTTAAATTAAACTGGAAGGAAATTAACTTGGTCAAATATAGTTAATCCAGCGAGTTAAATTACGACCCAATTTGATTTCATTTAAAAACATAATTTTTCAAAACAAAATAATATTATTTTTTTAAAAAATAAATTTAAATAACATAGGTTAACACGTACACCTTTGGTAAGGTGCCAAGTTTATTAACTTTGTTTTTAAAAGGCATCAATCTCTCTCTCTCTCTCTCTCTCACTATTTTCTCACGGTCTCATCCAAAAAGAAAACAAACGAGGGAGGGAGGGCATTAATCTTAGATAAATCATTAAAACCATAAATCAAGGTAAGATATGGATCATAGCATCACCATATTTATTGATTAATAATTGAAATGCAATTATGCAAGTAACAAGAGTGGGTGGTGAAGCGACTTGAGGTCCAATACGGATCTGGTCCAACACGAGCCCTGGTCCCAAGTCCAGGCCACTTTGTGGTGAAGTGTCTCCTCCTGGCAATAGTAGCTTGCTCTATGAGGTGGTTTGGCGTTAGGGTTTTCAATTCAATTGAGCCAGGTAGGTGGTTTTGTTAAGTTCCTTAGTCAATGAAGGACAGAATATTGCAAATACCGCACGTTATTGAAGTTAAAATTCAGTCACATTAATTAATACTAGCTGGGAAAGGTCAAACTAAAACGTAAATGATGGCGTCTAGAACATTATTTATTGGTATGGTTTTGCGAATTGTTTTGTTTTTTAATTTAAAATATATTAAAATAATAATTTATATATTAATATATTAAAATCATCTAAAACCACTTTAAAAAAATCAATTTAATTTATTTTAGACAAAGCGAGTTTTAATGCAAAAACAAGTGCTTACAAACGTTAGGGCGCGCATCGTCAGCTTTCTAAGAGTTTAAAAATTGTGTTTGATTACTGTTTAAAACAGAAGAGACAGCAAGTTAATTAGAGGTGAGAAAAAAAAGTTATTAAATTGAGAAAACTAGAAAAAAATAATAAAAAAGATTGAATTGTAAAAAAAATCGATTAAAATTTTAAAAAAACCAACCAGTTCGGTTCGGTTTTATAAACCTGAAACTAAAAAACCGAACCGAATTCAAACCGAAAAAAACCGAGCTAAATTGGAAAAAAACCTAGCCAAACCGAAAAAACAGAGCCAAACTGGTTTGAACCAGTTTTTGTCTAAAAAAACCGAACCGAACCGAAACTAATCGGTTTGAATCGGTTTTGGTTTTTTTTTAAATTCAGTTTTGTTACTTTTTTTTTTATAAAAACCGAACAGAACTGAAAATGATCATCCCTACAATTAATGAGATATGTTTTCTTGACTTTCTTGCTTGGAAAAAACAGAAATTCACTAAAAAATCATTCAATAAATAAATTTATTTTATATTTTTATATTTATTTTTTAAATCAGATATATTTTTATCTTTTTTGTATTTATGTTCAGAGACACCAACCAAATACAACCTAAATAAATATATGTCTACTTGATGGTGAAGCTATAATAGCTAGTTAGTGTGTTTAATATTGAGATGCAATTTTTTTTTTGAAATTTCTTTTTACTTGAAAATAAAAAAAATTATATTATCATATTAAAATTATCATAAAAATATTAATTTAATAGTTTTCAAGTAAAATATAATTTTAAAATGTTAAAAAAAAAACACAAACTAACGCAAATCTAAGCAGTGACGAGCGAAATAGTTGATATCAAATATTCAAGAACACATGGCATTCTTTTCCTTAATACCATAGATGCTCCCATGAGAGCATGCATTATGTTAT
>Ga0325404_1001261_pt1 | contig 26842 bp, 18 predicted proteins | sample PopdelMetagenome_18_FD_205664 | JGI IMG/M metagenome (GOLD analysis project Ga0325404, IMG submission 205664) | Populus deltoides microbial communities from Bellville, Georgia, United States - Xylem-Control-R1 | ecosystem: Host-associated > Plants > Phyllosphere > Stem > Wood/Secondary xylem...
AGGCTTGACCCGGTCATTGAGCTAAGTACCAAGCATGGTGTTATCAGCGAAGGAGGGAGAAGAAGATTTCTGATTTGAATTCAAATTAATTACTTTCCATTACGCACCGTTTTACTTAGTTACATTATGCACCATTTTACTTGGTTCCTTAAAATGCACCGTTGTACTTGGATCGTTATGGTGTCAGTATTAAGAACACGCCGCACGCCTGTAGGTGTGGGATGGTAGAGTTTTCCATTTAGTTATAAAGAGTGTAACAGAATGCATGGATTACACATGCAAATGAAATAAAAAACAAATAACATTCCTTGAAGTCAGGAACTCTACTCTCTCTTCATCCTCTGTGGATTATCCCTTACGGCCTCCATGGCTAAACACTAAAGCACACGACCCCAGTTTAGACCCTCCACCAGCCATTCATTCCCCTCCTCAACTAGGCCCCATAAGTGTTTCACCCGTAACAAGTGGTATCAGAGCAGACTATCCCCGAACCACCACCATGCCACCAGACACCAGATCATTAGAGTTCAAACGCATGGAAGAGTCCATAACAGCAGTAAGGCAAGCCAGTGGCCAGAAATATGAGATGCTAATGGATACGCTGAAAGGACAAAGTATAAAACTCGATCAAACCATTGAAAACCAGGGAGCTCAGATCAATGATATCAGGAACATGATGGGAACCATGGCACAATAGATAGAGTTTACCTTGCTAAAACTATCTCACACTCTAGGAGACTCTAGCCATAACATGGCAAGGCACGCCCCAATTCTAGAAGGAGCAGAAGGCAGAAATAAGGGGTTCCAGGAGGATAAGATACCTAGCTACAGGGTACACAAACCAAAACATTTTTTCCCTACCTTCAATGGGGACAATGTGCACAAATGGATTTTCAAATGCACACAATACTTTGAGATAGAAGACATGGCTGATTCATAAAAACTACAAAAAACATCTTACTCTTTGGATGGAGTTGCTTTTTATTGGCATCAAAACTTTCTGAAAAGTTTGGGAAATCAAAAGGCATCATGGAAGGACTACGTTGAGACTATTTGTTATCGGTTTGGAGGACAATAAGACCCTCTAAAAGAAACAGGGAGAATTGGAAGAATACATCCAAAACTTTGACATCCTGTGGAATAAGATAGAAATGAGCGAGAAGCAAGCCTTGGTAATATTCTTAGGTGGGTTAGAACTAGAAATAAAGAACACAATGAAGATGTTTAAGCCCAAAACTCTTAAACATGCTTATAATCTAGCTAGGTTGCAGGCCAATACTCTAGCATATAGGAAATATCCTAGCTATGTCAAGAGGTTCCTTAGGGGCTTCACAAACCGTCCTCCTCATACCACTGCTAACTTCCCACCAAACACCACAAATAACATTACAAACACCCATCCAATCCCACAAAAAACCATTCCACCCTCTTGGACCAACAACCCCAGCAGCAGTTACAATAAAAACCACATTAAACCCATAAAATCCATTAGAAGCCAAGAATTCAAAGATAGGAGGCTGAAAGGGTTGTGTTTTTGGTATGATGACAAGTCTGTTCCTGGTCACAGGTGTAGGAAAAAAAAGGTGTACTCATTTAGTGTCATGGAAGAAGAAGATGGGGTGTTGGAGGAAGAGTTACCAGAAGAAGAAGCCAATGTAAGGGAGCTCACCCCTCACATTTCCTTGGATGTTCTAGAAGGAACCGTAGGGCTCAACACCTTGAAGGTCAATGGAAAAATAGATAAGACAACAGTTTGTATTTTGATAGACTCAGACAGCACCCACAATTTCTTAAACACAACTATCACCCTTAAGTTACAGTACCAGTTGACAACCATTAAACCAATGATCGTGCAAGTAGCCAATGGAGAGAAGATGGTATGCCAGTCCATGTGCAAGGGGCTGAGATGAAAGATGCAAGGGATAAGCTTTTAGGCAGACGTGTACATCATTGAGCTCAGTAACTGTGAGATGGTGTTGGGCATACAATGGCTTTCCTTGTTAGGGGATATATCGTGTAACTACAAGCACTTATGAATGTCTTTTGATTGGCAAGGGCAGGGGATCTTACTCAAGGGAGAAAATCCACCCAAGTTCCAAACTATTGAATTGAAACAGTTGAGTTCTTTAGTGGTTAATCACAAACAAGTGGCTAGTTACTTCTTATGTAGTCTAAGCATAGCTGAAGGGGAAAAAGGGAAGGCAACAGGCTCAGTAACACTGGTTTCTCAGTTCTAGGACATCGAGGATAATTATTTGCAACATCTACTTTTTTCATACTAGGATTTATTCCAGGAGCCTAGTGGACTGCCACCACCTAGAGCTCGCTATCATAGAATTCCTCTTAAAACTAGGAGTGAAGCGATCAATTTAAGACCCTATCGCTACTCAGGACTACAAAAGGATATCCTAGAGAGGATGGTAAAAGAAATGCTTGAGGCTAGGATCATTAGGACTAGCAACAGTCCTTTTGCATCCCCAGTGATTCTAGTTAAGAAGAAAGATGCCACATAGAGATTTTGTGTGGACTACAGAGCACTGAACAAACTTCCCATCAAAGATAAATACCCCATTCCAATGATTGAAGAACTGTTGGAGGAATTAGTGAGAGCAACGATATTTTCCAAGATCGACCTTAGGTTAGGGTATCACCAAATCAGAATGACTGTAGGGGAAGAATTTAAGACAGCCTTCAGGACTCACAGTGGCCATTATGAATTCCTGGTCATGCTGTTCGGCCTAACCAATGCCCCAGCTACCTTCCAGAGCCTCATGAATGAAGTTTTCAGGGATCACTTAAGGAAGTTTGTTCTGGTATTTTTCGATGACATTTAGTCTATAGTCACACCTTAACCGATCATTATAAGCACCTCAAGATAGTCCTGGAAATATTGAAAGGGCATCAGTTAGTTGCCAAGGCTAACAAATATTTTTTCAGCAAAAGTTAGCTGGAATATTTGGGCCATATTATTTTAGTGTAGGGTGTGGCAACTGACCCCCTTAAGATACAGGCCATTTCAGATTGGCCGATTCCTCTAAGTTTAAAATAGTTGAAGGGGTTTTTGGGGTTGACGGGATATTATCGAAGATTTGTTAAAGGTTATGAAAACATTTCTAAGTCATTTACTTCTCTGTTGAAAAAGGGAGCCATGGGGTGGAATGAAGAAGCTGCACAAGCGTTTACCCTCTTGAAGAGCTTAATGAAAAGTGCTCCGGTCTTAGCTTTACCAGATTTCAACAAACTATTCGTAGTGGAAACAGATGCATCCAAGGCAAGAATAGGTGCAATTCTAATACAAGAAGGACATCCCATTGCTTTCATAAGCAAATCTTTAGGACCGAAACAACAAACCTTATCTGTCTATGAGAGGGAAATGATGGCAATTATACATGCAGTCAACAAGTGGAAACATTATCTGTAGGGACGACACTTCCACATTCGGACAGACCACATCAGCCTCAAGTACATTCTACACCAGAAGTTGACAACTCCAGCTCAACATTTATGGTTAGTTAAACTTTTGGGGTATGATTACGACATTGAATATAAGCAGGGGAAGGAAAATGTCCCTGCCGATGCCTTATCCAGGATTCCAAGCAAGGACCAATATGCTATGACAACCTCCACTATTTCTACCAGTTTAATTAAGGAGATCAGACAGTCTTATGCCAATGATTCAGTCATACAGCATATCATTAAGGACCTACAACAGTCGACAGCTTCTTATCCACATTACACTTGGGTGAATGACCATCTTAATAGGAAGGGAAATGTGGTAATAGGTAACAACGATGAGCTACAAATTAAACTTATAGATATATGGCCAGCCCAGGACTTCTACAGCCACTACCAATTTCATTCGCACCCTTTATTGACATCAGTATGGACTTCATAGATGGTCTACCAAAATTAGAGGGAAAAAATGTCATTATGGTGGTGGTGGTGGATTGATTTAGTAAGTATATGCATTGTATGGCATTAAGCCATTCGTATTCTGCTCCTATGGTTGCCAAAGTATTTATGGAAAATATGTACAAACTCCATGGCTTACCTGCTTCTATCACCAGCGATAGAGACCCGGTGTTCCTTAGTTGATTTTGGAAAGAATTGTTCAGTATTCAAGGAGTTAATCTACATTATTCTACAGCTTATCACCCACAGACAGACGGTCAAACAGAGATAGTTAACAAAGGCTCAGAACTACTTAAGATGCATGATGGGGGATATTCCAAATCACTGGGCAAGGTGGCTACCTCTAGCTGAGTGGTGGTATAATACCAATTACCACTCAGCCACCAAAATAACCCCTTATGAAATAGTGTACGCGTTCCCTCCCCCCATACACATTCCATACTTTCCTAGGGATTCAATAGTAGCTTCATTAGATGAATACCTAAGCACTAAAGAAAAGGTGATTAACAGAGTTAGAGGGCATCTGCAAATTGCTCAAAACAGGATGATCATCAGTGCAAACAAGAAACAGAGCGAAAGGAGTTTTGAGGTCAAGGAATATGTTTACCTAAAGCTACAGTCATACAGACAACAATCTATTTCACACAAATCATCATAAAAGTTAGCTGCAAAATATTATGGCCCTTACCAGGTGGTCGCCAAAGTAGGGATTGTCGCCTACAAGCTGGATCTGCCAACTTCTTCCATGATCCATCCTGTGTTTGACGTTTCCCAGCTCAAAAGGCTTGTAGGAAACCAAATCGTGTAGAGATCCCTTCCAGTTATCAATCATGGTCCTTCCTTGCAACCCAGAGCCATACTAGAAAGACGTATGACTAGGCGAAAAAACCAGGCTGCCACTCAAGTACTCATACATTGGGAAGGGTTACCACCAGCAGATGCAACGTGGGAATTCACGGATGAGTTGAAGCTGAGTTTTCCAACATTCAACCTTGAGGACAAGGTTGGGTTCAAGGGGGCACAATTGTTATCAGTGAAGGAGGGAGAAGAAGATTTCTGATTTGAATTCAAATTAATTACTTTCCATTACGCACCATTTTACTTAGTTCCCTAAAACGCACCGTTTTACTTAGTTCGTTATGGTGTCAGTATTAAGAACATGCCACACGCCTGTAGGTGTGGGATGGTAGAGTTTTCCATTCAATTATAAAGAGTGTAACAGAATGCATGGATTACACATGCAAATGAAATGAAAAAAAAAATGACATTCCTTGAAGTCAGGAACTCTACCCTCTCTTCATCCTCTGTGGATTATCCCTCACAGCCTCCATAGCTAAACACTGAAGCACACGACCCCAGTTTATACCCTTCACCAGCCATTCATTCCCCTCCTCCACTAGGCCCCATACAGGTAGGCACCATAAGTGTTTCACCCGTAACACATGGCGTGTTGAGTCAACACGAAATCAGAGATGAAGAGCCTGAACTAGTGGCTTCAAGTTCACATCGCCACCATTGATATCATGCAGTTGCAGTGGTCGTCAGATTAACAAGGATCGTTTTAGATGGATTTAAATGAGAATTGAGTATGAGTGCAACGGAAAGAAACCCAAGAAATATGATATGGAGGGTAGTAATGGCATTGCATTGCAAGGCAGGAAATAATGGACTTCGGTTCTGGTTTTCAAAGAAAGCGATCAAAATATGCTGTGAGCAAGCACCCACCGAATTACATTTCTACCCAGTTTTACTAATATCAATTATATTACGCTCCTAATTATATAATTCTAAATTAAAAAAAACGCTTCGTTTCACTTTGAACCATAGTTATTAAACCCGATCCGGGGGTTGACCCAGTCAAGGGGCCGGGTTCCGGGTTTCATGGGTCAATCAAGAAAAATTAAAAAAAATATTTCATATGAAAAAATCCATGTAAATATAGGTTATACATATTGTAAACAATGAAGTTTAAAAGAATATTTTAAAAAGTTTTTTTATCTCACATTAAAAAGATATTATGTTAAGCTTTTAAGTTGAAGTATTTAAACCAAAAAAAAATTTTATACCACATTGAAAAAACATAATTTTTTCTTGGGAACATAGAGTATATATACTAATAGGTTCCAAATCCCACATTGAAAAAACATAACTTTTTTCATAGAAACATAGAATATATATACGAAAAGACTTCAAATCTCACATTGAAAAGATACTATGTTATCCTTTTAAGTTGAAGTATTTAAACCAAAAGGTTTTTTTATCACACATTGAAAAAACATGATTATTTTCTTGGGAACATAGAGTATATATACTAATGGGTTTCAAATTCCACATTGAAAAAACATAATTTTTTTCATGGGAACATAGAGTATATATACGAAAGGGCTTCAAATCCCACATTGAAAAGATATTATGTTATCCATTTAAGTTGAAATATTTAAACCAAAAGGTTTTTTATCCCACATTGAAAAAACATGATTTTTTTTTGGGAATATAGAGTATATATACGAAAGGGCTTCAAATCCCACATTGAAAAGATACTATGTTATCCTTTTAAGTTGAAGTATTTAAACCAAAAGGTTTTTTTTTGATCTCATATTGAAAAAACATGACTTTTTTCTTGGGAACATAAAGTATATCTACTAATGGGTTTCAAATCCCACATTTGAAAAAAAAAAAAAACATTGGGTCTCGTCCGGGTCATGGGTCGACCTGCCAAGTCTCCTGGGTTTGGTCGGGTTATTGCCACAACCGGTCTTTTATTAAACCCGGACCAGCTAGCCACTGAGTCCCGGATCGGGTCGGGTTTAATAACAATTCTTTGAACACGCTCATATTATAAAATGACATTTTGATGCCGTTTGTTTACGCGGCTACGGTTGCTTTTCAAGCAAACCACGTAAACAATACATTTGGTAACAATAAAATGCAAATTATTGTGCATGTGGGGCCTGTTAAAACTGCTAGTTCGTGAGAAGCAGCTCTCAGCTACTTCTCACGCAGCCACGTCTAGTGACCAGGTGAATTAATTCATCTGGGCACCGTTCACTTCAATAGTGAATAGCCCTTGAAGTGAACAATGCTGATTCACTTGGCACTGTTCACATAAATAGTGTTTCAACTATTGATTGGACCGCGTTTGACTTGGTAAAATTTTTTTATATAAATTGTTTTACTTGAAAAACAAGTATTTAATATTATTTAATAACACTACATAAATTAGAAGAATATCGCATGATGATGTAGCATTTGCGAAATTTGATCGCAATTCCAATTATGTTCTTGTCGGGTCCGACCAGTTAAAAAAAATTTCAGTTTTTATTTTTATTTTTAATTGTGTTCTATTTAAAAAATTAGAAGGATATCGCTTGATGACGTAACAAAAAATTCCGTTTTTGTTGTTGTGCGCTTAAGAAACCATGGAAAATATAGTCCTTGTTGGATAGATTTCGTACATGATGAAATTACACATAGTTTAATGGAATAATAAAAAATATTTGATATCAATATTATTTATTTCATAGTGTAATAAGTTAAATCTACAATATTTAAATTAAAAACCATCAATATATATATATATATATATATATATATATATATATATATATATATATATATATATATATATATATTAATTATTGTATAACATCAATTTGAAAAACATTGTTTTAACCAAACACATTAAACTACTTTTTATTCAACCACAATTTCAACCATAATTTTAACCAAACATATATTTTTCCAAACTAACATCAACTAAAAGTACATTTTATAAAATAATTTTTTTCAAACCACAACCACAACAGTTACCGTAATAAAATCATTTAAGTTGTTACTGGGGAAACAATCTTTTTTTTTTTATATTATTATTATTATATTGATGGGAGACTATGCATCTTCTTTTTATATTTTAAGTGCAACAGGATGAAATGATTAAAATATTTTTAAAAAGTAAAAAATTAATATTAAGGACAATGAGTATTTTGATTTTTTAACACTTTGATCGAATAATGAAATGATTGCAGTGTCTTAAAAGATAAAAACTAAAATTGATGTCTAGGGGTATTTTTGTTATTTCATTATAGTTTTTTAGTTATAATCAATTTCAATAAGAGGCAATTCAGTCTTTTAATAAATATAAATATAATAAAAATAAATAAATGTGGTTGACGCTTGCATTGTTTAGGTAGTGCATGCGGCAACTCCCAGTGATCAAACACCGCTACTAACAACGACTTTAGAAGAGTCACGCCATCATCTTTCCAATGGTCAAGCATATATGCATGATGGAGCAGTGGTTGGGCTCTGGTAGCTTGTTTTTCTTTAATCTCTCTTTTCTCTCTTCTCATCTCAAATTTTGTGTTGGCCTTTTTAAAAATCAAATATGTCCTGTCAGTATCTATTTATATCAATTTTGGTTCTTAATCTTTTGATTAATATTTGTTTAGCTTTTAAGGTTTTTTGAAGTTGATTATTTTTTCAGTTTCATCCCTCTACATTTTATATCTTTAATTTGTTTATCCAATTTGGTCCTCAATTATTATTTTTTTAATCATTTTCTTGAATTATTATTTTTTCATTTTATTCCTCAACATTTTATTTCATTTAATTTTTGTATCCAATTTGGTCCCCTTTTTTTATTGCTATTTTTTAAATCATTTTATTGACTTTTTTTCAATTCCATCCCTCAACATTTAATTTTTTTAATTTTTTTATCCAATTTGGTCCTCATTCTTTTTATTGCTATTTGTTTTGTTTTTAATTTTTGGATAATTAAGAATTTTGCTTCATTATTTTTTCATTTGCCTTTTATGGGGTAATCTCGGTTGTATGACCCGGGTCATGGATTTTGAATATTAGCCCTTTCCTGTTATGAAAATTAATTTTTTTTTAATTTCATCATTCAACATTAGGTTATTAGGCCTTGAGCTTTGTGATTTTTTCCGATTTGTTTCCATGGTTTTATCCCGATCTCATATCTTGAGTAAGGGGTTAGTCGAGTTAACCTAGGTTGACTGTTTTTTTTAATTGAATTTTTTTCAGTTTCACCTTTTATCATTTAGTTTGCTTAGGAGTTGACCTCCATTATTTAATTCAATTTCTTCTATGCAGGTTTATCATAGTCTCATGATCAAGTCGTGAATTTGACGTATTGACTCGAGTTATGTTTTTGTCCTTTTTAAAATTGATGTTTTTTTCAATTCATCGTTCAACGTTTACTTTACTGGTAATTGAGCTTTGAATTTCTTTCATTTTTCTTTTTATAAGGTTATCTCATTCTCATTCAATTTTTGCTTGGTTATCAAATAAGATTGTTAAGATATTTTAAGAACATTTAGAGGATATCGTTTCATAATATTGACAAACATTCTTCTTTTTTTTATTAGTCATTGTTTTTTTTTTGTTTTTTGCTTTTTTATATTCATATTATTAAATTAAATGAGCTTATTAAACTTATTTAAATCAATTGTAACATCCTAATTTTCAGTGCAATTGCACACATACATTATACATATACAATGAAATTAGAAGGGTTAGGTTTTTTTTTTAAAAAAACCATGTTAATTATTTTACTGAAATTTCAACATAATTTTCTTTGTATTAGGATCATACCAAGTTATTGACCACTTTTATAAGTTTCTTTTCAGAGGTTTACATTAATGATTTGGGTCCTATATTTTTCTCGCTATTTTTAAAACACTATCACTGTCTAGGAATCCTTTTTTATGTTAGAAAAAATATGACTCAGCCCGTGGCATAGCATGGGCCACCTTTTTAATAAATACAACTAAAACACGTTCATATTCATAGTTAACCTGGTTGATATATTTTTTTTAAAATGTTTTATAGAAACTTCTTGTTGTAGCTCAATTGGTTGAAGCATGAAGGGTTTTGCCTAAGGTTACGGGTTTGATTCTTGCTGGGCACACTATTTTCTTTAAAACAAACACAGACGACTTAACGCCTGTGTGTTTTTTCCAAAAAAAACAAAGGATGGATGCACCTAATTGTTTTTGACAAGCCCAACCCAGTGCAATTGGGCTATTTTTTATTGGTCCTTTTGTTCTTTTCAACTTTTTTTTTTTTGTTTTATCTTTTGTTCCTTTCAATTACATCATTAAGAGTGGGATTTGTATTGAATTTTATCCCTTATTATTGGGTTGATGGTAAATCATTTTACATGTTTTTTTATCTTATAATAAAATAAAATTTATTAATTCAACCCAATAGAATCCATAACTCATATCACGATTTTGACGAGTTGACTAAATATTAATCAAAGAGTCGGTCATGATTTTTCAAGTTTGAGTCACTGTATCAAGTTTAATAACAATGCCAAAAAGTTTTGAACAATATAGATACTATTTTTTTTGTTCCAAACAATTTGGGTCCAACCCTCATTGAAAGGGTAGGAAATAAACTAATTATTATTAAAACTTAAAATTCACATAAAGTTTTTCAATAAAATAATATTTTGATTTTAATCTACAATAGTTTTCTATTTTTATGAATTTAAAGCAAAAGGAGTATGATTATAAACAAATATCACTTGAGTGACATCTATATCAATCTATATATTCTATATTAATTAAAAAAAATCTTTATTAGTGTTTGGTTACTGTATTGGGATATAAGAAACATGAAAAACATGTCCTTTTGCATTTACTGTTTTGAAGTAGTAAAAAGAGAGAAAATGAAGTTAATATTTTAATAAAAAGTCTATGAATGAAAATTTTGTAGAGTATGTTTATTGTAAATTATTTTTGTTTTGATCATATGAAATATTGTATTATAAATTTTTATTTAAGATGTGTATTGTATTTTTTTTATTGAATATAAACAATAAAATGTCTCTAATATTCTATCAATACATTTTAAGACCCCTTAAGTTATTTAAAATTTTATTTTAATTTAGAGATTTGATTACATTTCATTCACATTCTTTTTTACTTTTTAATTCAGTCATTTCTAAATAAAATTATCAAATCATATAATATAATTTGCATACTTATTTTTTCAAAAGTCAAATACAATTAAGAATATCAAATCTTATATATAGACATTTAAAAAATATATAATCTTTTTAATTTACAAGAAATTGTAGAAATAGTTAATTGCATTAAATATGTTGGATTTCATAAGTGTGATATAAAATAAATTTAGTCTAAATAAAAAAATTCAAAATTATAAATATATTTGTAAAAGATTAGAAATTCAGTTTTAGTTGTAAATCACTTTTTATTAGTATTGGATCTAATATCATTTTCCTTACATACACATCCTAAGAATATTTTGCTGATGATTTTTTACTTTTGACTTAACTTGTAATGAAAAGATAAATATCTATATCAAACGAGAAGTGAAATTAGATCTTGAACTATCAAAAAAGGTGTATGTTTCAGGAAGCACCACCATGTAAAAAATGACAAGAGTTTAAGGAGAAAGATTGTAGGTGTAGAAACAAAAATTTCTATCAATTAAATTTTACCACGTGTCATTTGTTTTTACATAAAAAGATGAAATAAAATTCAAGTAAATGACATGGAAAATAAATGGACCTTTATATATTTTTTTGCTAATAGAAGGTTGATACATAGAATGAGATATTTAAGATATCTTCTTATAAATACAAAATCTCATAAATAAAGGTCAATCAATAAAATAATATTATGTGGCATTAAAAGAAGATCTTAGAGCCCCTAAAAATCTCAATAAATAAAGGGTCTTACCTAGACAAAAAGAAAGAATTGTTGAAGATACAAGATTCTCTTCAAGACAAGTTTTTCAAGTAAGGAAGCTCTCTCAAAAGCTCTCAAGTCTCATTCATCTACGTTTTAAGTCTACAAAGAACGAGGTTTTTCTTGATCAACCTAAACACCCCATAAGATTTCTTCAATAAAATATCTTATTCAAGACAGCTCTTCAAACAAGGAAGCTCTCTTAAAAGCTCATGAATCTCCTTTATCTATGCTTAAAGTCTACAAGCATGAAGCTCTATTGTATCAAGCCTAAACATCCTATACAATTTCTTCAACAGTACTTTAAAGATAAATCAAAGGTACTCTTCAAAGCATCAAATCACCAAATCTCACTTTGCAATACACGTCTAAATTTGTGTTCTTGCAAAGCTCACATCTTGACTTGATTTCATAAATAAATCAAGTCACCACATATTAAATCCAAGAGAAGGGTCCAAAGATTGTTTTATTTTTTTGTAAGAATATTTTAAATAGAGATTGTATATAGTCATATAATTTGATAAAATCAAATATTTATACACATATGCTTGTTTAAATTTAGGTGCTAAAAATTGTGTCTACAAATATATGGCAACTCCACTAAGGAATATCTCAACGACCTTTCAGTCATAACTAGAAAGAATTTTCAACAACCTTTCAATGGCAACTAGAAAGAACATGATCATTGTTATTGCTTCTAAAATCAACAACATTGCTGATTCAAGCTGATAACACACTGTTAAAGATTCTTTAACCTCACTATTAAAAACAAAATTCATCGCAGAGTTGTATGCCCGATTCTTAAGCTGATGTCAACATCAAATGCAAAAGGGCATGGGAGCTCGTTGCTCTTAGAATGAAGCTACAAGTAACTTCATTATAAAATTCAAGTAGGGCGCATGGACCTTTCTTTAGCACTCAAGATGACTACTTTAACAATTCACCTATGAAGACTTCTCCAAATCAATCACTAAGTAAAGCCTTAGGTTTTGGCTCAATGTCAGTGATGACAACTGGGACTACATCTTTAGGGGATCAAATGGCTAACTTAACAAGACTCATTAATGGCATTTCAACTTCATTCAAGGAAAAAACCATGAGATAACAAAGTTGATGAACAAAATCAAGAACATAAATGAAGGAGGCCAAACTTTAGCTGTCAGGGTTGTGCAAGAAGATCAAATAGATGTTGTTAAAGATTCTACAATTAGAGCTACAAGGAATATTCATGGTATTACTGACGGTGTCTTCACCATGAATCAATTGAAAGAGATGATTAAAAAGGCCACCATGGCCTAAACAAAAAGTTTAGTGCAACCTTTATATTCTTATGTGAAACCATATACCCAAAGGATTAACCTGCTAAGGATACCTCCGAGTTATCAACCATCAAAGTTTCAGCAACTCGATGGCAAAGAGAATCCAAGGTAACATGTGGCTCACTTTGTAGAGACTTACAACAATACTGGAACTAATGTTCATCATATGGTAAAACAATTTTTCCATTCTTTGAAAGAAAATGCCTTTGACCGGTACATTGACTTGGATTCTGTCTCAATCGATAGTTAGGAAAAATTAGAATGTAATTTTCTTAATCGCTTCTACAATACTTGTATGGTCAGCATGATTGAACTCACTAATGTGCGTTAATGGGAAAAAGAGATTGTCATCAATTGCATTCATCGGTGGCGAAACTTTAGCCTTAATTATGAGAACCGACTCACTAAAACTTCAACACTAGATTATGTATTCATAGATGCATTGGGGACTACACTACATTCTACAAGTCATCAAGCCAATATCTTTTGAAGAATTGGTTACTCAAGCATATGACATGGAACTTGGTATTGCTGCAATTAGAAAACCATCATTACCTATTTAGGATGCTAGATGATTTATTTGAGGCAAATCTAGGATGCTACATAATTTATTTGAGGCAAATCTCATTTAGTTGCTAGAGGTGAACTGTCCTGAAAAGGCATACCATGTAACAACCCAAGTTATTATAAATACCATCGCCTAATCACTCACTCCATAGAGAAATACCTTGTGTTAAAGGACAAAGTCATGAGGCTAAATGAGAATAAGGACATTATTTTTTATGAAGAAAACGCAGCTTCATGTAAACCCCGATTAGAAATTTTTCTCGAGTTAGTAAAATACAAAAAACATTAATCCAGAGATAAAATGGATTAAATTAAATTAAGGAAACTATAAATTTTTTAAATATGGCATGTTGTTTTTTTAATTGTAATACTTATGGAACTAGTTATCTAATAAAATGGCTAATTCGCAGTAATAGGCTAATGGAACTAGTTACCTGGTAATGGAGCGTTAAATCAATTTTAGGTACATCGTAACCTCATGTAAAGTAATAGATATTCAGAATCTCTTTTTTTAAGTAATGAAAATGTAATTTTGGTATGCAAATAATGCTCAAATTTAAGATATTTGTAATATTATAGATAGAGTGTCTTATTAGGCTTTAATAACAACATTAATTCACTTTAACTTATTAGAATTCAAAATGCAAGTGTTTATTTTATAATGCTTCTCTATGAATTTGTGTAGTTATTTCATTTAATTATTATTCGTAAAAATTATTTTATAAGATATGAAGTGATTAAAATTGAGATTAGATGTGTTCTAATCCAGTGATATAATGAAATCGTTAATTCTATGATGATTGGACCTTTTGAAAGAAATGATCGCAAAATTCTGTATTTTGTATTATCGATAACTTGGTATGTATCTTTTCAGAGGAAATTTTGCTAGAATTTTGGTAGATTTTTAAAAAATTCCCTTTGACATCTTACTCAAATGGATATGTTAATCACATTGAAAAATTAAGTATTAAATAGGGTCATTACAATTAATATCAGAACCCTGATTTGGGTTTAGGATTTGTAATGGAATTTGATATACATTAAATTGTTTTATAATAGTTCATATAAGACAAAGTACAAGGACAGATCCCTCTTCAGTACCGAGGAGATCTTAGGGTATAGATTTCAAAGAAAGGCAGGGAGAGGATTTTTTAGCGGATACTGCCTCTCATGTGCCACCAACATCTATTCGATCAAGGAAAGGGGGAATCATCTACCCTCCAAGATGACATCATTTCTAGACAGGTTAAGGTGTCATAAGTAGAGAGATACGATCATCAGGGACAAACAATTATGCCTCCACTAGTTGCACCCGCGGGAGCCCTTGCCTCATATGATAACCTTGTTTTCCTAGCATAGTTAGTGAGGGTAGTAATTGAAGGCATGACTAAAATATCAGCCTAGTAACCCTAACAATACCAGCAACTCTAATAGCTACGACACCCACAGACAATATGGTTTCCTTAGTATGGATCTTAAAGTGTATGAGAGAGATGAGCTATGAGTCCTTATTAGGGGAATAAAATATGAAGATTGTTGGGAGATGTATTATGAAAGTGGAGAAGACATTGATTCAAATGAAGGTGTCAGAAGACTTACAAGTAGATTGTGTCACTCAGCTATTATTTGATAGGGCACAATCTTGATGGGAGACTATACAGTCGAGGTGGACCATAAAATTAAGGACATAGAGTGATTTTAGGGTATGGTTTGAGAATCAATTTTATTATAAATATCATTGTATGGTGAAAGAATAAGAGTTTCTAGAATTGAGGTAAGATGATATGTTAGTGTTTGATTATGAGTGGAGGTTCTATAACCTATCTATGTTTGCCCCATATTAGATTCCTACTAAGCAGCACATGATTGAGAGACCACATGATGGTTTACGACATCATTCTAAATAGGGGTTGGTTGCATTATGGTCTAAGACGACAAGAGAGTTGATACAGACAGCTTAGGCCTTAGAGGCATGTATTGGAAAGTCCCAGCAAGACCGGTTTGGATCAAGTTAGAGGAAAGATATTAATTTCTTTACAAATAAACCTCTTTTTTTTAAGAGGGGTAAAGGGGAACAATTTAATCAATTCAAGAACAATGAGAAGATATTGGTCAATGAAAGGCAACAATTTGGTCTTTATAGAGTACAAGTGAAGGGTTGACTAAATGATAATCAAACCTAAAAGGTAATTTTGTTGAGGGGCTTCAAAAAAGACCATTACTTATCTTCATTATGTCTGGTGTAAACATATGCATCTAAGAGATTATTTTGCATCGCCAGGTCAATGCTATATTTATAAGCAGGAGGGACATATATGGTGGGACTGTTCATAATTAGGTCGTGGATGTTATTATTATGGAGGGCAGGGCCATTTTAAGAAAGACTACCCTTAAAGAGTTAAGTATGTTTAGGGACAAAAGCAATAGACACATATCTAAAAACATTCAGTTATTATGGATAGACCTATCAGGCCAGCACAATCAGGGGCTAGTGGTAATAAAGAACAACCTAGAGCATAAAGAGATAGGACACAGAATATGACCTAAGAGGATGTTAGAGCTACTCCTAATATAATAACATGTATGTTATAAATAAATTCCTTACTTATATATATTGATAGATCCTGGTGTGACACACTTATTTATAGCAAATAAAATTATAAGATAACTTAGGGGAAAACCTTGTAAAACCAAAAAAAAGTTCATAGTTGATTACCCTTTGGGGGAGAGTGTAGATATTGATCATGTTTACAAAGGGATAAGGGTTAGCATTAATGGTTATGAGATGAGGATAGATCTAATACCTTTAGAATTACATGAGTTTGATGTAATTTTGTGTATGGATTTGTTGGGCATATATAGGGCTCAAATCAACATTGTCAAATTGATCATGCCATACCAACTATGTCTAAATGATAGGAGAATAATATTTAGAGAGGAAAAAAAACATCATACCAAACTATATTATTTTGGCTATGACTTCTAGAAAAGTGTTAAGGAGAGGATGTGAGGTTTACCTTGCATGTGTGATGGATTCAAAAAAGGAAAATGTTGAATTGCCAAATCTCCCAATTGTAAGAGAATTTTTAAACATATTTCCAGAAGAATTATTAGGAGTACCTCGTAAAAAAAAAGTGGAGGTCTTTATTGATATATTATATGATACCTCTCTTATAGGTCAGTCACCCTATAGGATTGTGTTTGCAGAGTTAGATGAGTTAAAGATTTAACTACAAGAATTGTTAGATAAATGGTTTATACGCCCAAGTGATTTGCCATAGAGAGCTCCAATGTTTTTTGTAAATAAAAAATATTGCACATTTAGACTCTACATTGACGATATGCAGTTTAATAGGGTGGCAATGAAAAATAAATATCCATTTTCGAGGATATATTACTTTTTGACTAGTTGAAATAAACGAGAGTAGTTTCAAAAATAAACTTAAGATCGAGGTATTATAATTATGAATTAAAGAACAAGATATCCCGAAGATTACTTTTAAAACTCGATATAAACATTACAAGTTCCTAATGATGCCATTTGGATTGGCTAATGCTCCAACGATGTTCATGGACTTAATAAATCAACTCCTTCGGTCTTATTTAGACAAGTTTATAATGGTGTTATAGATGATATTTTGATCTATTCTAGTTTATATTTGGAACATAAAGAGCAATTAAGGTGAGTGTTGTAGACCCTAAGGGAACATCAATTGTATGCAAAACTAAGTAAATGTGAATTCTGGCTAAAAGAAGTGGTTTTCTTATAACATGTTATATCTATAGAAGGGATATTTGTGGATCCCTTAAGTTTGAAGCAGTGTTAAAGTGGGAAAGGTGTGCAAATGTAACCAAAATTCATAGTTTTCTCAGGTTAGCAGGATACCACACAGTTTATTAAGGGGTTTTCAACAATAACAACTCTTTTAACCTGATTGACCTGAAATGAGGTAAAGTGGGAATGATCAAAGGAATGTGAAGAAATCTTTCAAGAGTTTAAGAAAAGGCTTACTACAGCTCTAGTGTTAACACTTCCTTTAAGAATTGAGGGATATATTATTTATAGTGATGCATCAAAGAGGGTTTTGGTTGTGTTTTGATGAAATATAGAAGATTAATTGCTTATGCATCAAGATAGTTGAAGCCTTATAAGGTTAACTACCCAATCCATGATCTAGAGTTAGTCATTATAGTGTTTGCATTACAAGCATAAAGACTTTACTTATATAGGTCTTTGGTTCAGATTTTCACATATCATAAGAGTTTTAGATATTTTATGTCATAGAATAAACTAAATATATGACCTAACAAGATGGTTCAATATGATTATAGAATTGCTTGAAAGGATAAATTAAGACCATGTAATATTATTAAAGTTGACTTGTTTTTTATGTTTTATCATGTGGTTTTATTTACACCATGTGTTAAATCAATTTTAGGTACATCGCAATCTCGTGCAGAGTAATAGATATTTGGAATCTTTTTTATTTAAGTAATGGAAATGTAATTTTAAATTAAAAATTCTTCTGCAATGTAGTTTTGGTATGTTATTAATGCTCAAATTTAAGATATTTGTAATATTATAGATAAAATGTCTTATTAGGCTCTTATAACAAGATGAATTCACTTTAGCATATTATAATTCAAAATGCATGTGTTTATTTTATGATTTTTTTTATGAATTTATATATTTATCTCATTTGATTATTGTTTGTGAAAATTATTTTATAAGATATGAAGTGATTGAAATTGGGATTAGATGTGTTCTAATCGATGATATGGTGAAATGGTTAAGTATAAAATGATTAAACCCTTTGAAAGAAATGATTGTAAAAATATGTTTTTTGTATTATTGATAACTTGATATGTCTATTTTAAAGGGAAATTATGTTAGAATTTTGGTAGATTAAAAAACAATTCCATCGGCTTCTTACTCAAATTGATATGTTAATCACATTGAAAATATAAGTATTAAATGGGGTTGTTACAATTGGTATTAGAGCTTTGACTTAGGTTCAAGATTTATAATGGAAATTGATTTACGTTAAATTGTTTCATGATGGCAAGGTATGAGAACAAATCCCTCTCTAATACAGAAAAGGTCTTAGGGTATAAATTCTGAAGAGAGGCAAAGAGAAGATTATTTAGCAGATACTGCCTCTCATGTGCCACCAACATCTATTTAGTCGAGGCAAATATAATCATTGACTTTATTCACTTATAGAAAAGGAAGAAAAGAGTGCATGCAGATGAAAAGGCCAAATATAATGAGAATTTTGATGGTAAAGAAGGTAATTGATGAATCAATGTGTTGAATGATTCAATGAAAGTCCATAACAATTAGAGAGAAATTTTTCCAGCTTAAAGCTTAAGAAAGCCCATTACACTGAATGAGTACATGTTAAAAGATCTAAGAAGGATGAACAAATATATTCACTGCTTGTTATCATATTGATGAAGAGAAAACTCCTATTAAAGAAGCCATGAAGGAAAGTCATGATGACTCTCCAAACTTACCTCATGATGTATACACCACAAAGATATCTTTTAATGATGAAGATTTGTTGTATGAAAAAAAATTCCATAATCACTTTTTTTTTATCAAAGATTACATCGTGAAAAAGATGGTGAATTGTATTTTGGTGGATGATGGTTCAGTTGTTAACATACTACCTCTTAAAACTATGAAAGAGCTTAGGATTCATATAAAGAAACTCTTCCCCAGTTATATGATGATTCAAGGCTTTAATCAAGGATGGGAAAACATCATAAAGAAGATAAAACTTATAATACACATGGAAGATATGAAGTCCAATGCACTTTTTCACGTCTTAAATGCCAAAACTATTTACAACATGTTACTTGGATGACTATGGATACATGAAAATGGTATCATCTCCTCAACACTCTATCGATTCTTTAAGTATTGTCAAAATGGACAAATGAGAAAGATATTGGCAAATATTGATCCCTTTACCATAGTTGAAGCCCATTTTGCTAGTGCAACGTTCTGTTTTAAGTTAGCTATAATGAAAGAACTATCTTCACCTAACCACCAAGAATAGGGAAAAGTAGATATTATGAGCTTAAAAAGGCATAATTCATTTACAAATGAAGGAATGACTCGTCCAATAAAGAACAAATGAAAAGAAAAGGTAGCATAAAACTTTATCGATGATAAGGTATTATGTAAAGCCATGATATTGCGATGTATCTTAGTGTCGACAAGAAAAGAGAGTCAATCTTCTTTCACTATGGATAAAGAGAAGATCATCAAAGGGCTTGAAAACTAGACCTTTCTAGCTATTAATTTTATATTGACCAAGGCTTTAAAACCTTTATTGAAAGGGTTTATTCGTCAAGCTGAGTTGATGGTTATGATTCTTAAATGACTCCCTAATAAGCGAGTGAATAGATTCGATCTTAATGCTTATAAGCTTCTAGCCAAGGCTAGTTGTAGTTATGGAGAGATGTCAATAAATTAGTAAAGGATAATGATATAACTCGAGTAAAAGGTAAACAAGTTTCTACAAAGACTATAAAAGCTTAGAGAGAGAATGAAACTTCTGGCAAAACTTCAAGTGCTATCTTGGATACGAATCTTCTACACCACTTCATCTTAAGATTAAAAAAATGGTTTTATGACACATAAGTCTGAAAAAAATGAATGACAAATAACAAAGTCAGCATACACTTCTTAGAGCTTTAGTTTAGGATCGTCTTGATATAACTATGACTCATGCTTCAATCTTTAATAGGATTGGAACCCAAAAAAGTGTAAGGACTCTAAAATGGGCATCATTTCTCACAAGACTTAGACCAACCAAGTCAAAATATGATAAGCATGTACATGATCATTAACTAACTTTGGTTGAGGGTTTAAAAAAATCTTCATAGCAAAATATTTTGATGAATAAAGAGACGATACAAATGGGTAGTAAGTGTTGGGGCCATATTGAAAAGAAAAAAACACACGATAGTGATTATAAACCTCTCCGATAAAGAGAGAAAAAAAGGAAATGATGTGTCTCACTTCAAATCATATCAATATTTAAGAGGATGATAATGATGAGTTTCTCATTGAAGAAGATGTTGAGAAGGCTCTGCCCACCTTTAAATTAGAAAATAAATCTATAGTGGATGAACTTAAAGAGGTTAACTTAGACATCGTTAAAAACCCACATCCGACCTTTATCAATGCAAACTTATCACCTAAAAAAAAGGGTTGCATTGAGCTTTTAATGAAGTATCGAGATATCTTCTCTTGGTCCTATGATGAAATGTTAGGTTTAAACCTGACAGTTGCAATCCATCAATTATCAATAATAAATGGGACAAAACTTGTAAAACAAGCATAACGTCGTTTTCATCCTGAACGCATCTCATAAATTGAGGTTGGAGTCAGCAAACTTATCCAAGTGGGTTTCATTCATGAGGTTAAATATCCTACATGGATTTCGAATATAATATCAATTGAAAAAAAATGGCTAAATCCATGTTTGCGTGGATTTTCAAAACCTTAACAATGTTTATCCCAAAGATGACTTTACACTTCCAATCATTGAGATCATAATGAACACTACCATAGGAGGTTAACCTTCATGAATGGTTTATTTGGCTATAATCAAATTTGGATGGCATCCGTAAATGGAGAGAAAAATTTTCGAACTCCAAAAGGAATATATTGTTATAAGAACATGTCTTTTGGCTTGAAAAATACGGGTGCCATTTATCAAAGGGCGATACAAAATATTTTTTATGACATGTTTCATCAACACATTGAATGATACGTGGATTACCTTATGGTCAAGTCAAAGGTAAAAAAATCATTTGCAAGATCTTTGTCTCGTGCTCGAATAAGGCAATGACGTCGATTCTAACTAAAAATGAACCCACTAAAATGCATGTTTAGCGTATCCTCTTGCAAATTCCTAGGATTCATAGTTCGACATTAACGGATTGAGAGATCAATCTAAAATTAATGCCATTATAAAGATCCTAGAGCCATAAAACATCCACGAGTTGGTGAGTCTCCAAGAAAAGCTGGCTTATATATAGAGATTCATTTCTAACTTAGTTAATCGGTGTAAACCATTCACTCATTTGATGAAAAAGGATATGACATTTTATTATGATGAAGCTTGGAATAAAGCTTCTATTAAGATTAAGAGTACTTGCTTAATCCACATGTCCTTTAAGCATCAGTACTAGGATGCCCACTTTTCCTCTATATTGTAGCTTAAATGCATTGTTTAAGAGTGTTGTTAGCACAATAACATGATGAAGGCAAGGAGAGTGCTCTCCACTACCTTAGTAAAATGTTAAATAAGGTCGAACTAAATTATTCTCCAATAAAAAAGACATGTCCAGCATTAATGTTATTGATAAAGAAAAGGCATTACCTCCAAGCATATTGAGCACAATTAATCACTCGAGTTATCCCTCTCAAGTACATCATCTTAAGGCTGGTATTGTCAGAAAGATTAGCAAAATGGGAGTTTTTGCTTCAAGAATTTGAAATTATCTACTGGGAGCAAACACTAGCTAATTTTCTAGGTGATCATCCTATTCTTGATGAATGAGAGTTTTCTAAATGCCTACCTAATAAAGACGTCTTATTCATTGAAATGTCAAAACCTTTAAAAATGTTCTTTGATGGTGCAATATGACAAAATAAAACAGGAGCTAGGATAATCTTCATCACACCTAAAGGAGAGGTCTTGTCGTTCACCTTCTCACTTACTGAATATTGCTCCAATAACTTGGTTGAATATCATAAATATGCACTAAAACTGATGACATCATTTGATCGTGTCACTTTAGAGCATATACCTTAAAAAAAGAATAAGCAACCCAATATCTTAGCAAATATGGCTTCAACATTAAAATCAAAGTCCATGTGTCAAAGATAGGTGATTTCATTGATAACTAGTGATGGAGAAGAGAAAGAACAAGTAGACATGGGTTCTGTTTATGAGATTAAAAAAGAAGACTTGCATCAACTGCTTATCAATTATTTATAACATAATAAGCTACTTAAAAACCTACGACATAAGATAGAGGTGAGGCAAAAAGCTTTTCACTTCATATACTCTTAAGTTACTTTTTATTAATGCTCTTTTGATGGAGTTTTTTTATGTTGTTTTGGAGAAAAAATAGCTACAAAAGCTTTAGAATAAACACACTCGGGAATCCATAGAGCACACCAATCAGATCTTAAACTTCATTTCTAAATCACAAGAATGGTATACTACTGGCTTACTATGATGAAAGATTGCATGAACTACGTTAAAAAATGTTAAACTTGTCAATTTCATGCTAATTTGATTCACCAGCCACCTGAGCTTTTAAATTCAACAGTTTCTTCTTAGCTGTTAAATGCTTTGGGACTTGATATGGTAAGGTCAATATCGAAAACCTTGGGAAGGCATCTTTACATTTTGGTCATAACCAATTATTTTTTAAAGTGAGTTAAGCTATAATATAAAAAGTGATTAAGAAAGAGATAATTGTAAATTTTATTTGGATAAATATTATCTATCATTATGTAGTACAAAGTATATCATAATTGATAATAGAAAAAATTTCCATAATGCAACCATGAATAAGTTGGGTGTACAATACGGTTTTTTTTTTAAAAAAAAAGCCTCTTTTATATACAATATTTCAACTAATGTCTTGATAGAAACTTTTAACAAAATCTTATCCAATATTCTTAATAAAATGATAAATTGCTCGATGGATCAGTATAATTGAGTTTAAAAAGCAAAATGAGCTTATCTTACTTAAATCTCAAGCACCAACTCAAGCTGCTTCATATTTCTTCGTATATAATATTGAAGTTGTTCTTCACTAGAAAATCAACTTCCATCTCAAAGATTGTAAATCAAGAATGACTCTCCAATAAATAAAAGAAGATTGGACCACATGTAGCGCGTGTAGTTCATCCGCAAACCAGCTGACTCCACTGAATTGAAACGCACATCCTCAACACGCGCCTATTTAATAAACCTGCAAGACAGAAAACACCATAAACATCGAATGGCTCTTTCTTTGTTTGTTTCTTTTTTTCTTTTGAAAGGTGGCTTGAGACTTTGTGGCTGCTGGTTGTTGCATTTGGGTTACTGGTGTCGGGTTCCTATGCTGGCCAGGAGAGAAAAACTGGAGCGGTAGTGGCCAGAGGGGCGACGCTGCTGTGGATAGTGGATTGAACCGAGAGGAAGATGGAAATGGGTCTGTACGGTTTGCTGGTGATATGTGGATCTGATGGTTTGGAAGACGAGAGGGTGGGTTTATTGGTTTTGGTGCTGGGCTATGGTGGGTTGCTGTGGTGGTGTTTATGAAGGAAGGGCTTGGAGATATTGGGTTGTTGACAGTGTCTGAGGGTGTAAGAAAGAATAGGTTCTTTTGAGGGAGAAGGATCACGACACAAGGATTGGAGAGGGTGCTGGTGGTCTGGGTTTGGTTCGGGGAAGAGGAAGGCACGGTGGGTACTGGGAATCAATGGTGCTGAGAGGCAGTAGCGGGTGAATGCGAGTCATGGTGTTCTTGGTGGAGAGTCTGTGTTGATGAATCAAAGATTGTGTCCCCTCTTATTTTCTTTGTTCTTGTTTTTTTTTTTTTTTTTTGCTGTGTTGTGGGTTTTTGAAAGAGAGCAAAGGCTAGGATTGTGGGAATCTGAAAAACCCATTCTCTGGCCAAATTTTGGGATTTGATACCAAAAACCTGTTTTTCTGCTGAATAATTGATTGTAGACAATCAATTTGGCTAGAATTCTGGGATTGAGGAGCTGTAATTAAAAGGTTGGAATCTTGACTTGAATGCTGAGGATTGCAACTGAAAATCTGAAATTAATTCCTTGATTTGAATGGATTCTGGACTAAATTGAATAACTTTGGGCAAAATCAGTGGATTAAATTGGGCTGAATTGAATCAGTTGGAAACATTTGGACTAAATTGAGATTTAATTGGACTGAAATGATTGTAAAGTAACAACTAGGATTGAAATGAAGTTATTTAAATAGTTTTAAATGGTCCATGTAATATTTCCCTCTTTTCATTGCAGTCCTTTACTTTTGAATTTTTTCAATTTAATTCAATTAGAGCTTTAAATCTTGAACTCCCTCTCAATCTGTGGTCCTTGAAATATTTTCCACTTTTCATTACAGTCCTTGACTTTTGAATTTTTTCAATTTAATTCAATTAGAGCTTTAAATCTCGAACTCCCTCTCAATCTGTGGTCCTTGAAATATTTTCCATTTTTCATTACAGTCCTTGACTTTTGAATTTTTTCAATTTAATTCAATTAGAACTTTACATCTTTAATTCCCCGTCAATCTAATCCCTAAATCAAATCATTCCAATTTAATTACATCATAATTTGTTAAATTTAGACTTTCTTGTTGTAAATACACCATTAATTCTCAAAATTATGCAATTTTAACCGATTTAACTCTCAATTTTGAATCTCTTCTTTAATTAGGCTTTTTATCGATTTCTAACTTAGTTATTTATTTTAATATTATTCTTGAACTTCAAATTTCTTTTATTTTTATCCAAATTAAATCAAATAAAGCCATTTTTTAAATTTCCTCCTTGATTATTGCCCAAAAATTTCCAAACTCAATTTGTTTTACCCTGTGATACTCAATTATCGGCCAAATTTCAATACCAGTTATATCTTTTTGTATTTTTTATGATTTTCAAGATTATTTTTTAACCAAAAAAATAAATAAATAAAATAAAATAACAAAATTAACTAATATTACTGAAAAGATATATTTTTTTTATTTTGTTATATTTTTTGAAAAATATATAAAAATAAGAGGTTAAAAATTAGATTACAACAATATAGGTATCTTAGTTAACTTAAAAAATGTGGTCATGTAAGTTAAAAAAAAATTACAGTAATGTTTACTTCAAGAAACAAAAAACTAAAATATATGTGTTTAAAAATTGAAAATGAACACTGTTTTTTTTAATAACTTATTACAATTATAAACTAAAACAAAATCCATTTTTTATTGTCCCTTCTCTCACAAACTATTTAGGATGGTACTATTTAAGAAACACTACTATTTTTATTTTAATAATCAAATTTTATTTCTTTATTATTTTATCCTTGCAAGTTACATGGTATTGCTTTATGAGTTGGGATTTGTTTCGCTTTGTATATTCTCACATATGTGATGTGTCTAGTATTAAATTAAAAATTAATATTACAAAATATAATTTTATGTTATATTTCAAAACAAGATTGGAAGAGCATGGATTAATATTAACAAAAAAAAAAAGAAAAAAAACCTTTTCCATTCTCATTGTTCAAAAGGCATAAAAAACTTTTGTTTAGTTTTTAAAATTTCAATTTATGCATTATTTGATTCTGTTATTTTAAAATTTTATGTTTCAGTTCTAAACTTTATTTTGTATGATTTTAGCCTCTAGATGTTGAGAGAAGACAGAGAAAGCTATCAGAAAAGAAAGGAGAGAGAAAAAATCTGGCCAACCATATTCTACTGATAAAAAAAATCGATCTTAGAATTAATAAGTTTATTTTAGAGAAAGGAGTTTAATGAAGATAATTTTCCTTTTAAACATGTATAAAAAGTAGATCGAAACTCGTGAATTTTTTTGAATTCAGTTTATTTTTTTAGTTTAAAAGTGATTAGATTGTGTTTAGAGTTAAAACAAGTTTATTGTGATTTCTAAGATGTTCATGAAATATATTTAGATGAAAAAAAATAAAAAGAGACTTTTAAGGTACAAAAAGACTTGAACTTTGAATTTTTTGGTGATTGAAAAAAAAAACCAGTGGACAACAATTCATTTACCTCGGCTGACAATTTGTCGTCTATTGTATTTAAATGATAATACTAATTTAGTGAATGACATGTCATACATCTATTTTTTCAAAAAAAAACAAAAAGCATGAGGTTGGCTTTTTGTTTTTAGACGAGTGCAATATTTTTGCCTGGCATTTTTAAAGAGATTCTTTCGCATCAACTTTCATTTTCTACTTTTAATTAATTGTTTTGTTTTAAGAACAAAACTTCTTCAAATAAAATATACAAATTATATATATACAAAATTATTCGATTATGCCATAACTTTTAAACAATATTATATCTTATTTTATAAGTATTAGCAATTGTTTTGAGAACAATTGTAAATGAATTGAATATGGAGAACTTCTTAAAACAAATTGCTCAGAAATATGGAGAATAAAATATTTGTTTTATTATTTTTATGCCACAACTTTTAAATAAGATTATAGATTTTTTAATAAATTTTCAAATTAATCATTCT
>Ga0325404_1001264_pt1 | contig 26815 bp, 13 predicted proteins | sample PopdelMetagenome_18_FD_205664 | JGI IMG/M metagenome (GOLD analysis project Ga0325404, IMG submission 205664) | Populus deltoides microbial communities from Bellville, Georgia, United States - Xylem-Control-R1 | ecosystem: Host-associated > Plants > Phyllosphere > Stem > Wood/Secondary xylem...
CTAAATTATACAGATATGGGCTGCAGCTGCTAAATCCAAGGCTCAGACTCTGGGTGATTTTTTTAATGTGGGTTGATTTCATCTTCCTTGTCTATGATATTATTATTATTATTATTATTATTATTATTATTATGGTTCTTTGACAAATGTTAATTAAAGCTTTGTCTTTCTGTTTTTTTTATTAATATATCTTTTTCATTTATTTTTTTAATGAAATTAAGGTGGAGATCATTGCTTTGCCTAACTTTCTATACGAGAAGGAGAGGTTTAATGAGCAGGTAAGTTTAAGTAGCTTTTTTTTAGGTTTAATGATAGTATTAAATTTATAGCTAGTAATACAACTAATAGAAGTCTTGTTTTGTAATTAAGATATTTAAGTTTTATCATATTTTTAATAATCGCTTATCACCAAATTTAATTTTTTGAAACATTTTTCCTTTTATTTTTAAATATTTATTTTTATGATTTTAAATATTATATAACAGTAAAATATTATTTCATAACATATCATATGGCAATTAAAATTCTGAAAGCTTCAATTTATATACTTCTTATTTTTTATTTGAATTAATTTAAATTTTAATAATTAGAAAATACTATTTCAATAAATTTTTAAAATGTGAAAAAATTTTCAATAATTTATATTAAAGATAAAGGGTAATTTAGTCTAAGAATAAATCTTATAATAGATGTTACACAAGTGCGGTGTGACAGCGATCATCCTCTCAGGTCAAGATAATCCGGAACAATTAAGTGGAAAGGATAAGAAATAAAAATTTCTTGTTCTTTATCAGTAGAAAAAAATGAAAATTTACACCTAGTATTTTGATTATTAGAAATTCTAACTAGTCCCAGAGCCTGGATAACAGGACTAGTTGTATGCAATGAGGATGTATAATCCCTAGTACACATTACCTAAAGTAAGTTACATTATTTGTTTATTTGATATAATCTAAGAAAATCTTGAGTTTTCTAACTGTTAGTCTGTTTAAAATTGAAGAAAAGTCTGTCTCAGTAAAAAAATCTTTATTTTATTAGGTTAAAAACCAAATTGTTCTAACGCCAATATAAAAATAAAAAAACTATTTTTTTATTTAAAATTAAAAATACGTTTTATGTATAAGTTCATAATCTCGGATACTAACAAAAAACAAAATATTTTTTTGGTATTTTTGAATTTAATATTGCAAATGTGTTTTACGTATAAGTTTATAATCCCACATATTAAAAAGAAAAAAAATAATTTTATATTTTTGAAATGTAGGCCAAGTTCTTATAGCTTTAATAAACTAGTTATTAAATCCAAAAATACATGTAAAAAATAAAAAATTATTTTTGTGATTTTTTGATATGCTGGAATACACATATATAATTTAATTTTTTGAAACATTTTTCCTTTTATTGTTAAATATTTATTTTATGATTTTAAATATCATATGGTAATTAAAATTCTGAAACCTTCAATTTATATACTTCTTATTTTTTATTTGAATTAATTTAAATTTTAATAATTAGAAAATACTATTTCAATAAAATTTTAAAATGTGAAAATTTTTTTCAATTAATTATACTAAAGATAAAGGGTAATTTAGTCTAAGAATAAATCTTATAATAGATGTCACACATGTGTGGTGTGACGGCAATCATCCTCCCGGGTCAAGATCGTCTGGAACAATGTAAGTAGAAAGGATAAGGAATATAAATTTCTTGTCCTTTATTAGTAGAAAAAAAAAAAGAAATGAAAATTTACACCTAGTATTTTGATTATTAAAAACTCTAAATCGTCTCAAAACCTAGATAAGAGGACTAGTTGTATACAAGAAGGATGTATCATCCCTAGTATGTACATCTTATCTAAAGTAAGCTACCTTGTTTGTTTATCTGATATAATCTAAGAAAATCTTGAGTTTTCTAACTGTTGGTCTGTTTAAGGTTGAAGAAAAGTTTGTCTCAGTAAGAAAATCTTTATTTTATTAAGTTAAAAATCAAACCATTCTAACACCAATATAAAAATAAAAGAAATTATTTTTTTATTTAAAATTAAAAATACATCTTGCGTATAAGTTCATAATCCTGGATACTAACAGAAAACAAAATATTTTTTTGGTATTTTTAAATTTAATATCGGAAATGCGTTTTACATATAAGTTCATAATCCCACATATTAAAAAGAGAACAAAATAATTTTTTTAGTTTTGAAATGTAGGTCAAGTTCTTATGATTTTAATAAACTAGTTATTAAATCCAAAAATACATGTAAAAAATAAAAAATCATTTTTGTGATTTTTTAATATGCTAAAATACACAGATATAATCTATTTTTGAGAAACTTGGTCACGTGAACACAAAATAAAATATGTTTTTGTATTTTTTTTAAATGAGGAAATTTTTGGAAATTTCTTTTTGAAATTTCAGCAAAAACGAGTATTTTAAAACTAGAACCATATCTTACATGCCAATATTATGCAAAATTATAGGAAAAACATGTGAGTTATCACAAATAAATTCAAAATGATTCCTAATTTCTTTTAGATTTTTTTTAAAATTATTTGAGAGTTCGTTTGGCCCAAAAAAAAAATTAAAAAAAACTGCTACAAAATGATGATAATTGTGTTTTTCACAAATAATGATATTAAATTATAGCATTAAATTTATAACCAGAAACATAACTAATAGAAGTCTTCTTTTGTAATTAAGATATTTAAATTTTATCATTTTGTTAATAATCGCTAATTAACAAATTTAACTATTTGGAACATTTTCGTCATACTACTTTTCTTTTATTGTTAAGGATTTATTTTTATGATTTTAAATATCATCTACCAATAATATATTTATTCATAAATAGTTTGAATATCATCACTCTGTTTTTATTAAAATTAGCTTGAAGTAATTATGTTGTTTAAATAATTAGGAATTAGCAACCTCAAATAATAATAATAATAATAATAATAATAATAATAATAATAATAATAAATTCTACCAACAAGTTAATGATTATATTATTTCCTTTGACAATAAGCAAGTTTAAACTATATAGCCGTGTCGCTCTGCTTGTCGGAGCTCTGTACTCCTAGTCCTCTTGGGTTTTCTATATAGTCTTTTTCTGTCACCGTTCTTTATCTAACACAAAAAAGTCAAGTGAAAGCTATATATATTAGACAATAATTAAAACTTTAAAAGGTTTAATTTTCAAATTCTAGATGTGAAAGGAGTCTAAGCTTGGTTTATGTTAAAAAATAGATGTTTTTCGTGATGTATCTTACAGGTTGCTCTGCTGAGGCGGCGGTTCATCCATTCCATCTCTCCGGGAGGTCTTGTTGGTGATAGGAAGGATGTCCAACCTGCTTCGGGGTTTCCCCTTCGTGTAGAACAGATATGGAAAACCATAAAGGAAAACAAGGATCTGGATCTTCCTGCTTTGGAGGTTTATTTAAATGCTGACTTCTTTTGCAAAAAATATTCATGTTTAATTAGATTTTCTTGTGTGAATATGTTTCTCCATTTTGTTTACCAGGTGATGGTTGCCACATTTCGATGTGAACAGATTGCCAAGGAGAAGCTCAGTCGCTTGAAATTGGATGAAGATGTATTGGTATTTCTTTTTTCTTTCAAATGCTACTGCACAACCTTGTTGTAAAATTTATATCACTCAATAATATCAAATTGATTTTATACAGACTTGGTTGGCAATGAGTAAACCTCTTGAATCCGGCCAAGAATCAGAGTTTGGGAAAAAGCTCAGCTCTATTTTGGAAAAGTATCTTTCTCAGTAAGTTACATCTTGCTCTCGTTTAGAAAGCTATTCACTCTGCATGTATCTGTTGTAACCAACGAAGAATAAAAATGTTTTGATGCAATATGTAGCGGAAACAGTCCTAAAGCTCAAACTAATTCACAATTACTGAAATACAAGAAGAAGCTATAAGTTCTTGAACTTGATTAGAAATACCCTGTAAAATGTTCATTAAAATTTCAATATTATTTTTTAATATAGATAATAAACTCATGAAGATTTTTATTTATTTAAATCACTATAAGTTTGAGAAGGCATGTTGAGGAAACAAATAAAAATAATATATTTTGGATTGAAATGCAATCAATACAATTATCTATACAAAAATCAACTTTGAGGGATATAACTTAACTATTCAGGCATGGGGTTTGCACTTTAGAGATTACTAGTTCGAGTCCTATAAATCTTAGGGCCATTGAAAACTTACATGATCGTTAACTTTAGGCTCACATGATTAGTTAAGGTACATGCAAGTTGGCTCGAACACTCACGTTAATCTAAAAAAATTTATAAAAAAATCAAGTATTACATCAAATGATGAAATCAAGAATTTTAAATAATTAAAGAATATAATTTATTTTTATAATTATTTGATTGTGTGTGTCTATATATGTTTTTAATTGGTTAATTGTAATGACACACTCTATTAATAAAGTTTGTTATTTTTAACGGATATAATTTAATTAGGGGAGTCTCTAATATTATTTATGGACCATACAATATTGCTTCTTGAATAGATATGACATGGAGACAATGGATTATGAAGAAAGAATTAGAAAAGACAAACGGCAACAGTTAGAAACAGAAGCACTACAAGTAAGGCCTTAATTCGTGAACATCTTCATTAGCTTTTGTAATTGGGTGCTACTTATGTCCTATCTTTAGGGCGGTAGTTTTTGTTTTTAATTTTTTTTTATGAGTGTATTTATTTTGAAAAAAATATTAAAATAATTCTTCTTTATGATTTTAATATACTAATATTAAAAAAAATTAAAAATTATTTTAATATATTTTTAAATAAAAAAATACTTTTAAAAAACAACCAATAATATAGTAATAATGCCTGCAATATTTTTCTATTTTGACTTAAAAAACTGTCACTATTCCCGATGAATAAGTTTCTGGTCTGTGATGTAGTTTGTATACCCAGCTTATGCTGCCATGCTGCAACATCTACGTTCTACTGCACTGAAAAACTTTAAGACTAGGCTGGAAAAGACGGTGAAGGAGAGACGAGGACATGGATTTGAAGCTTTTGTTGATTCTTGTGGTCGGTCCATCATGCTCGAATTTAAAAAAGGATGTGAAGGTAAAAAAAAATATTATCTGTTTTTTTGTTTATTTTATTCTCTTAAAACTTGGGATATATAGTTTTATATATACCCTGCTTTCTATCAGATGCAACTATAAAAAAAAGGGTTAATGGCTGGGTTGCTGAAGAAGTCAAAGTCAAGGATAGACTTCAACTTGAAATTGAAAAGCTTAAATCCGATAAGAAAGCCGAATATAAGGTAATTTCCTTGGTTCATGTATGAAAATCCATACCAGCTGAGGTCCAGGCCGGCATAGGCTTTGATATATATTTTTTATTTTTTATTTTGTGCTCAGTTAGTTATTTATTTATTATTAAAAATCTTGTTCAAATTTATCCCTCTTATTTTTCTACACCTTCTGTTTTTCAATATAATTTCTAGATCCTTGGAATTTTTAATTTCTTTCTTTCTTTAAATACTTCACCATGACGTTAATTTTCTTGTTTTGACTCACAATCATCCAAAAACATATATTCAAGAATTTATGTTGCCTGCTGATTAAATTCTTGCATACTGAGATAAATTTAGAAAATTATGAGATTCGCAATTTCATACAAAATATATTCAAATAAAACATTATATATATATATATATATATATATATATATATATATATATAGTTTTTGAAATATTCTACTTAATGGTCACGTAATACTTGGTGTTTTCTTATATATGAAGGCTGAAAAGAAGAAAATCAAGAAAGAAAAAATTAAGAAAGGAGCAACTACGAGTGCGGGGGTCGTGGCGGGGGTGACGGTGGGGGCGGCAATGACGCTGGTTAGTGATCCAGTCACGGCAAGTGCAACAGGGATAGGGGTGTCGGCTGCAACAATACAGCTAATTGATATTGCGCGTGATATTTTTCGTAGAAGTTAGTTAATATTTAATGTACCAAATCTTATGGTCTGCTCGTGTTGATTTCCAGCTTTGTTTAATTAAGTTTTTATGTTATATTATTTAAACATGTGATTATATAAATGTTATTTTTTAATTAAGTGTTCTTGTTCATTTTCATTTTTTTATTTTTTATTTGAATGCATCAAATTTCATTATTTGAAGGCATTAATTTTTAAATTTTCTTATTATCAAATTTTTTTATTAGATTATGCCAAATTGACATATGGTTATTAAATTGCTGGTATTTTCACCTAGTGAACATTTTACTTTATTTCTAACAAGTCTTTATATTTTTAATTTTTTTTTTCTATTTGAATGCATATACTTTAATTTTTTTTTATTTAAATGTATGTACTTTTTTTATTTTTTTATTTGAGCTTCTATACTCTTAAAAATTTGTCAATGAGTGCTATTAATATTGAAATTCGACAAATATCCACTTTCTAATCTTATATGGGTCAAACTTTATCAAATTAACATGACAAAAGGAAATGAACTCTATTGGTCATGGCATATCTTTTAGGAGCTTACTTTTTTTAGTTAAGATTGTTTCTAAATATTGTTTCTTGATGTTGTACCAAAAACATATTAGCCCAACATTCACAAGTTTACCCTATTTTTTTAATAAATATTAAAAAATTCAGTACAAGTTAATAATAAGTTTATATAAATTTCAAATCAAAATTCATTTAATATAAAGTTTATTAGAAATAAAGAAAGTAAGGTTTCCACTTTAAATTAGACAATTTTGGTGATAATACGTGTCAATTCAAATATGTCAATTAATCTTTCCATGTATGCTTGGAATTAATAATTAGACGGTATAAAATATTTATAATACTTAAAGATTTCCCTTCAACTCAATATGTTAAATTCTTAAATTGAAGTGCTCGCACACACAAGGGATGAAGTATTTATACATAAAAAAGATTCCCTTCAACTCAATATGTTAAATTCTTAAATTGAAGTGCTCGCACACACAAGGGATGAAGTATTTATACATAAAAAAGATTCCCTTCAACTCAATATGTTAATTTTGTTTTATTGAGTAATAAATATTTCACATCTGGTTCTTAGAGAAAAAAATATTTGGTTTAAGAAGTCGACACATAATATTATGGTCACTAAAAATCTTAATTGATCAACATAGATTCTATGATATGAGACTGATTATATAAAATGAAAGATATTAATACCCCTTAAGCGTCCTACCCGGGTTGGCTGCATTATTGGTTTTATCTTAAATTGTTAAGGATTTGTTGTATTATATTTTTTATGATCTATCTATAATATTCTTGATTCTAAGACTAGTGAATATTCAACTACAAATATTTTTGACTTTAATATTGGTAAATATTATGTAAAGAAAATATATAATATCCCTGATTTTAGTGTCAATGAATATTGAAGTTCTGAATAATTTCTAATTCTAGTTTTTATATTTATAATTCTGATATTAGTGAATGTCGATACACGACGTCGGGCGACGGCTCCCGTTTTTTTTTGTTTGTTTAACAAAAATGGTTTTTTCTTTGATTAGGGAAACAAAGATTTTATTGGAGTCGCCATCTAGTAATTTGAGGGAATTAGAAATCCCAAATTAGACACTAGTCCCAGAGATTCGGGTACGGGGTTAGTTATGATTAAGGGAAGGTAGACACCAGCCTTAAAACATCCTTTCAATAGAAATGTTACCCTTACTTGTGTGTTTTTTGTTTGATTCAAATGCGATTATATTTTGGGCTTATTTGTATTTTTTTTAATGATTAACGTCGGTCCCTAAAAATAGAAGACACGTTAAAAATAACATCAGTCCCTAAAAATTAGGAGACTCGTCTAAAATATTGACGTTTATCCCTAAAAAGGAGAGTTACGTCTTGGTTACCAAAAGAAATAATGGATATAATCTATTATATTTTGGATTTATTGGTAATTTGTTTTTTTTCAAATGGTCAACGTCGGTCCCTAAAAGTAGGAGACGCGTTAAAAATGACATCAGTCCCTAAAAATTAAGAGACTCGTCTAAAATATGATGTTTTAACCCTAAAAGGAGAATTACGTCTGGTTACCAAAAGAAATAATGGACATAATCCATATTTGGTATTTATATTTTTGACATCGGTCCTTTTAAAAAAAAGAGACGTGTCGATTTTGTTTTTTTGTATTTTTTACAATATGCAAGAAAATTTACAAGCATTTAAATATAAAAAAAATATCAAAAATACCAGTAGAAACCCCGAAAAATTACCTGAGTGTCACTGTATAGGTAAAATACTGAAATACCCTCGAATTTCTCTGAAAATTGCGAAAATGCCACTGGCGGCGCTTGTGGCACACCCGCGGCTACTGTTGGCGGCGGGGAGAATTTCCGGCGAGTTTTCTGGCCAAAAGATGGTCTATCCTGGTAGATCTGATGTCGAGGATTCTTATGGTGGTGGTCTTGACGGTCGTTGATGGCTGATGAGCGAGAATCGACGACTTGAAGCTTCGGTGGCAGCCCACGATCGCGGTCCTTTTCCGGCCAAATGGGGCGGATAAAACGCTGAAACCAGCCGGATTTTCGCTTTATATGAGGATAGCGACCTTTCTGTGGTGGTTTGGAAGCTTGATATAGCCGGAGATGGGAGATCGGAGGAGAGAGAGGGAGTCGCCGGCGAGAGGAGAGAGATGCTCTGGGTTACGCGACGGTGAGAACGCTAGAACGGTACACCGGTGCAGCTGAGGCCTGTGATCCGTTGGATCTCTGATGGAAAGATCGTGCGGCTGTGATTGGCCCGATCTGCAGGTTGATCGGACGGTCCGGATGAACGGAGGTTTGATCGGGTGTGACGCGGTGCACTGAGAGCTTGGTACACTTGATGACGTGGCGCCACTGGATCTAAGAGCAAATTGTTTTAAGGGCTGAGATTGATTTGGGTTTTAATTGGGTGTGGTAAGCCCTATTGTATCCTATTAAGTCAACGGTTCAGATCTAAATGCTATTAGATCTAATGGTTAGGATATATTTAATATTTTCCGTATTGTTTTTAATAAAAATCAATATCTTACTCCCATAAAGAAATAGTATAAAACATGAATAGTGTTTGCAATTCTTTTTTTTTTTTTTTTTTTCTTTCTCCCTTTCTTCCCCCTTCGTACGCACTGTCACTGGCTATTTATAGCCAATTGCAGGGGACATACAAATCTCAAATTTTCTCAAATTTTATTTTTTAATCACCGCTTTTGGCGTAACTGTCCCGTTTGACAAATTTTTTTATTTTATTTTTTATTATGTATAATAATATATATTTATATAGGTAAAATTAAAAACTCAATTCAATGTTAGAAAAACCTCGTTTTAACCGCTAAAAATTAATTTTAATGACCGAAAATAGTAGTTTTGATCCAAAATGACCTGGAACTCATTTTTTACCTCGGTCGATATGGTTGGACCGTATTGACTCGGTGGACTCGGTTTTGACCGAAAATGACGGTTTTGACCCGAAAACGGCCTGAAACTCATTTTTTACCCTGGTCGACATGGTTTGACCCGTATTGACTCGGTGGACTCGGTTTTGACCGAAAATGACGGTTTTGACCCGAAAACGGCCTGAAACTCATTTTTTATCCTGGTCGACATGTTTTGACTCGTATTGACTCGGTGGACTCGGTTTTGACCGAAAATGATGGTTTTGACCCGAAACGGTTTGAAACTCATTTTTTACTCTGGTCGACATGTTTTGACCCGTATTGACTCGGTGGACTCGGTTTTGACCCGAAAACTCATTTTTTACTTGGCCGACATGGTTTGACCTGTATTGACCCGGTGGAATCGGTTCTTATGGAAAGATGCGGTTGACTTGAGAAAAATATATTTTTGAATTTTCCTTTTTCTTAATTTTTTGGGATTTTTATAAATAATAATAGAAATAAAATAACATTTGAGAAAATCACGGTGGATCCAAAATTGGGTTACAACAGTGAATATCAATCAAGAATATTCTCAATTATGAGATTAGTAAATATGATATTAATGACTTAAATGCATTAAAATAAATTTATTTGAAAAAATATATATATATATATATATATATATTTTAGATGTTGTATTGAATTTTATAAACTTGTTGTAATATCTAAAAATACAATAAAAAAATGCTAAAAAGTTAATGCTTCAACGTGCATAAGTTTCTTTCTTTTTTTTCATGAAAAGCAAAAGTTTTTTTTAAACAATGTCAGAAAATATCACAATGAATTTTTTTTTTACCTGGGTAAAAACAAAGACTTTTTTTTGTGCCATGAATTAATGCATAATAAAAAATAAAAAAAAGGGACCGATGATTAATTATAAATGCATCGTGTTAAGTTGGCCTTCATTTCAAAAGCCAATACTAGCAAGAAACTGCTGACCAGTTGCAATGATGAAGATCTGGTGATAATTTGATAACCAAAGCTACGTGGCGAAAACTTTCTTGATGGCTTAATCAAGTTGAAATCCAGAGGCAGAACACCCAGAACAAAGCCAAGTCTTTGACTGGTCTCTTGAGGTTCTTTTATCAGGCGAAAGTAAATTGTGCCTGTGGCCGGGGATGGGGCTGTCAAGTGATGGGAGTTTTTTTGAATGTCTGGTGGGTTGGGTCCGTAGTGTCTGTTGTGAGGGAAAGCAAAGATTCCCAGGATGGTTGTTTGCTGGAGTTATGAAGGAAAGCCAAAGTCCCTCTCCTCTGTCTTGCCCTGTTTTTCTCCCCCCATCTGTGTAGCCTCCTCTTCGCTTTTTATAGGGCCAATCTGCAATCCTTTATTAAAAAAATACACCCGTCCCTTATCTCCTAGTATGGTAATCTTGTAGATGATGATGACTACTGCTTGGATTTGCTCCGTGTATGGTGGATTGAACACACCAACAGTACTGCCATTGTTGGACTGTTAGAGTCAAATTATCTTCGCGTCAGAGGAGAGTTGAGAGGGCGAGGAACACTGAACTGACTTATAGGTTTTGTGGCGGGCAATCTAGTGTAACATTTGGTTTGGGTTTGATGACAAGATTGGGTTTAACAGAGGCCGTCTGGATGGCTTCTTCGAACGATCTCAATTTAGGGTGGAAAGGGTCATTCTTTAATTTGCCCCCTGAAGTTCTGATGTTTTGCAATCAAGCCTTTATCTTTGAGAATCTCTTTTTTTAAAAAAAACAAATTCGCCCTGGATCTATGCAATTCCACCCTTGGATTTGACTGTCATTTATAAAATAGTCCTTGGTTTAAAATGTTTTCAATTCAATTCTTAATTGACTCCTCAAACTTTTAACTCTTTTAAAATTACCCCTGGTAAAATCAACTAACCCTCTTATAATATCAATGCCTAATTATTTCGGTCCTTGAAATTTTATCAATCATGGCAGCCATACGCTTCGATGACATGCCTGATCAGATTGAGAAGGTACTCTTTTCCTATCTTATGGATAGAAAAGTTCCTGATCCATCTTTGCAAAATACGCACATGGGAGCCTCAAACACATGGGAAGAGGTAATAGTTGGTGAATGTGTGTCAAGTTATATTTAAGTGTGCATATTGGTGTTCAAATGCATACACTACGTATGTATTTATACACATATTTCACATAATAATCAAATCTGAGCAGGTTTCTCCAGAAGCTACCACTCTACTTAAACCAGCGAACTGCAAATCATTGTGGATGAATTTCATAGAAGAGATAGAGCCTATGGTGACCGGAGCTAGATCCCGCCAGGTATATTTTACTCTGGTATCACATTACATGCATGTTCATTAGGTAATTTGGTTGCATCCACAATATCTACTGAACCTTTTTTTGTCTTGTTTTTTTGGAAACAAAAACTTCGAACTTAACTTGTTAGAACATTTCAGTTTATCATTTGCCAATAAAAGTTCCTATACTTCTAAACTTGAGAATCGAACCAAGAATATACTTATGCCGATTGAAGTTTCTTATGATTGCGATTTTTTTATCAGTCGACATGTAATACTTGGTGTTTCCTTTGTAAAGATAGCAGATTTACACAAGAGTATAATAGAGAACTAAGCAGAGAGGTAAAGGAAGCAGAGAGAATGTCTGATAGGTGAAGGAGGAAGAAGAATATTTCCTCTGTTATTCATTATCTATCTTTTAAACTGTTACAGATCTTTATATTAAGCTATAGACGTGAACAAGCTTCTCAGTTCTCACCTCAATGCTAACAAACTTTCTTAACTGCCTAACAGTATTAACAGAATTTTAACTTTAACTACTTGATTCTCTAATCTCTTGACATGTGGCAAGATTAGGTCCTTTAATATCTTTACATCCTTCAGGATGCTCGGAGGCGACTCGAAAAGGTTTAGCGGCTGCGGTGGCGGGAATAGGAGTAGTGGGGTCTGCTGCAGTTATAACTGTTATTGGGAGTTCGATGAGGCGGCGACAATGATAAATCCACACTTGGACAGTTTATATCCAACGTAACATGTTATGGTGAATCTGATGAAATAAGTTTGTAATTTGATAAGCCCTCCAATCAACAACGGTACAAGTAAAAGCATCATCAGTTTCTACAAATATATGGTAATCTCATGTACAGCCAAAATCACTACAAAAGAAACCCCAAACTATTTCTAAGAGAGACAAATAGCGGTCTGAACGCTACCTCAACTTTTCAAATAGAGTGTAGTGTAAATAGACATGGATCTTCCATTACTCATTTGTGCCCGTGAAAGAAAAAGTGTCAATTGACTTTATTATGGTATTAGATAACCATTTCTTTTTTGGTGCTGTTTGTAAGCAGTCCCAAAAAAAGCATAATCCTAGGAAAGAAGACTTCAAAAGAAAGGTTTGACATTCTTTAATTTTACAGTTTTAGAAGGGAGAATTTGTGTTTTTGTAGTTCTTTGTATAAACAAGGTTTGACATTCTTGGTTTTTTCAATTTTACAGTTTTAGAAGGGAGAATTTGTGTTTTTGTAGTTCTTTGTATAAACGATAGAGAAAGACTATCTGACTATACATGTTTCAGAGATCAAACAACTAAGGCTATTTGGATTGTCAAATATATTTTTTAATTAACGTGTGTGTTAGCTTACACGTATCTCAACTAATTTTATAAATTCTAAAATTAATGACCATGTAAATTTTTAGTAACCCTAATATTTGTAAAACAAGATAGAATTACCAAAATTTTAACATTAGAGTAATGCAGTTTGCTTTTCTCATATTTTGAACTTGTGGATAATTTTTTATTCAGACCCAATCCCATAATATGATAATGTCAGCCCATTTGCTAGAACCCACAAAAGCCTTATCCAAGGAAAATAAACGGGCCCAGACCAAAACATCTCATAACCCAATGGAAAACCCTGTCAAGGCAGCCCAAGCTTCTTTAAAATAAAAAAAACCGAACAAGAGGTTTATTTATATCCTTGACCCAAGAACAACCGGCAAAACGGATTTTAATATTGTGAAGATTAAACCAAGTTTTCGGCTGAAATCTACCCAGAAAAAAACCAAAAAGAAAAGACACGCCATGATTCAGTCGCGGAGTAACATTTTTCTCCAGCACCTTCTTCAATAAATTAAAGCCAGTTGTTGTACTAAAACAAGAGCCCTGTAACTTCCTCTATTGAGAAAGCCAGTTGTTGGATTGAAATGTGTTTATGCTTTAAAAATGTAAACCTACCGTGTTGCTCTTAGAGAGACCCGCATTTAGTGGGTTATTTTCTTCTTCTTTTTTTTTTTTTAAAAAAACCCTACTTTTCAGGACGTCTCCTAACAACATAAAGTCTTTGAGTAAAAGTCTTTTTATGGACGAAAGCATAAGGAATTTTAGACCCTGTTTGTTTGCTAAAAAGTAATTTTTTTAAAAAAAGTAAATTCCAGGAAAGTAAATTATTTTTTGATGTTTGGTAGTGTAATGAAAAATAAGTTGGAAAACACTTTCTAGTGTTTGGTTATGTCATGGAAAATGAGCTGGAAAATAACTTATTAATGTTTTATTTTTTTCAAGTTTATTAAAATAATGAGGAACAAATCTTACAAATTAAAAAGTTGAATGAGAATGAAATTGAAAAAAAATATAATTTCATAAATTATCTAAAGCAAAATAAATAATAATCAAAATAATAGAGATCAAATCTAAAAAATAAAAAAAATAAAAGATGAAGAAATTAAAATAATAATAATAATTAACATTTCATAAATTATTTCAAATAAAATAAGTAACAATCAAAATAATAAGGATCAAATTTGATAGATAAAAAATTTCAATAAAAAAATGATAAGGGAAAAGCAAATAACAATTATAAAAATGAGGACCAAAATTAATATAAAAATTAAATTTTAAGAGATGAAATTAAAAAATAAATATTCAAAACAAAATATATATAGCAATAAAAAATTTGAGAACCAAATTTAATATAATCAGTAAATAATATGATATTTTTAAATTTTTCACAACTTCTAAAAAGTGTTTTCCGCCCAAATTTTTTAGGAAAACACTTTCCTGAAAACCAAACCAAATTTTTCTTTAACTGGAAAGTATTTTCCGTTGACCAACTTTTCTAATGGCAAATAAACACAGGAAAGTTTGGAAAGTGATTTTTCAAAAAGTGAATTCCGGAAAACAAACATGACTTTAATGAAAGTGGTGTCTTTTCTTGACATATAGTTTGAGGGATCAAAATTAAAAAGTTAGGGGTGTAGTTGGATTTGATAAAACGTTCTATGGTCCCTTGACGATTAGTCTTAAAATTCGATAATATCCAGTGAATTAATGGCATGATAATTTAGAGAAGAGACAGTCGAGTTTCCGAATAGGAAAATGCTAGTTATTCGGACGCAAAAGATGAAAGCTCACAAATATTAGAGAACTAAAAACATAGCTTTGAGAAAACTCGAATATGCTAATTGCGTGATAAGAGTTTGAGAATTAGTGTAGAAAATCTCCATAATAATTCATAATAATGAACTTGAAGTAGCTTCAGAAATGCGTCTTCATCAAGGGATTTGAAAAACTTAGGTGAAAGTTCTAGCAAAAAAAAAAAAAAAAAAACTCAAGTGAAAATTGTACAGATATTTGAGGACTGAAATGTAAATCCCGTGACTTCTTAATTGGTAAAAGGGATTGATCAAGTCAAGATAGAGATTAAGAAAATAAAAATTCCATTGGACACTAATTAAATAAGAGTTGAATATAGAGACCAACTTAGATTAAGAGTTAATAAAAACCCTACACAGGTTGTCACTTAAGTAAGAGTTGACAACATGACCGAACAAAATAAACCAATGCAATGAATTGCTTGTTGGGCATGTTAAACCTATTTTTTTTAATTAAAATTTAATTTTTTTATTTTTTATTTTTTTGTATTTTTTTTGACATGCTGATATTAAAGATATATTTACAAAATAGAAATATTATTTTAATATATTTTAAAAAAATACTTAAAAAGTTAATTTTTTCTTATGAATTTGTCAACCAACTTGATTTGACACTTGACACTAGATTAAGAGTTAATAAAAACCCTACACAGGTTGTCACTAAAATAAGAGTTGACAATGTAACCGAAAAAAAAAAAACCCAATGCAATGAAGTAATTGTTTGTTATTTTATATTTTTTTTATAGGTGTTAATGTTAAAAATAATTTTTTTAAAAAAATATTATTTAAATATATTTTTAAATAAAAAATATGTTGAAAAAAATTCCCTCGGACGGATTAAATGGTGGAGTGATGTTTTTGTCGAGTGCATGTGGTTGATAGACATAAATTAACACTTGTGAGAAACCAGACACTTGTTGAGTCTCTATAAATTCATCAATTTCTGTGGAACTCTACCCCCACCCTTCTTCTTCTTCTTCTTCTTCTTCTTAACAAAACCCTAAAATGCTATTGTCTTTCAATAAATTCAAGTAACTCTATCTATCTATCTACCGAGTACCACACTTCGCGTACGTAGTTTGATACAAAGTACTGTAAACTTCATCTGTTAAAACAATCCTAGAAAATAAGAATCGAAACTTGAGTTTCCCAGAAAATCCTTTACCTCTAAGACACTAACCTAAGAACACGTCCAAAGTTGAGTTATAATAATGGCGGAAGATTATTGCAGCTTCCAACTGATTAGCGGTGACGGTGTTTTAAACATGCAAGGACTCGAAAACTTCACGAGGACCCCCAACCTCTCACAACGCGGTCTCTCCTATGCTGTTGTTGCAATTATGGGCCCCCAGAGTGGCGGTATGTATTCTTTTTACATAGTTGCTGTAGTGTTCTGTGTGTTTATCGCACACCAATATCATGCAGAGAAAGAGTATAGATTGTTTAATTTGCCTTCTTTGGTGAACAGGGAAGAGCACCCTCTTGAACAAGCTCTTTCAGACAAATTTCAGGATGATGGATGCAGAAGAAGGAAGGTTCGGTATTCTTTAATTTGTTTTACAAAGGAGGACTCGTCTCTTAATTTGCCATGAAATATAATTTAGCTTTTATATATATATATTTTCAGGAGTCAAACAACCCAAGGCATTTGGACTGGGAAGGGTATTGGTATCGAGCCTTTCACAATTGCCATGGACGTGGGAGGATCGGACAGCAGGGAAAGAGGCCAAGTATAAATGAACTAATCTTTGCATTAATTAATCAAACATTAAATAATTCTACTAATTGCTTTAAGTAGCTGTGCCTGCCATTAATGAATTTTTAGAACCATAATTTATAGAACTCATTCGAAAAGCATAAAATTAATGATTCTTAATTTGCCTAATTCTCACTTGCAGGTGAGGTTTAAAATAACTGATTATTGTGAATCATAAGCTCTTTATTATGTTAATTTAAGTAGAGTTTTAATTGTAATAATTAATGTTTAAATTAAAATTCAATAAAATCATTCTTTAACTTCTGTTTATATCAACAATATTATTTGTAATTAATTTCATATATTATACTTGCATTACAATTTGAAAATTAAAAAAAAAAAAAAAACTTTGAGATGTTTACAGGACGGCGCAGCATTCGAAAAGCGAAGTGCTCTATTTGCTGTGGCAATTGCTGACATTGTAATGATAAACATGTGAGTTTTGTATGTTCAGAATTTTGTTCAATTTTACAGTTGTTTTAGATTTTAATTGGATTATCTTATTTCATGAAAAAAAGGCCATTTAAAATTTTGTTTTTTTAAAAGAAATCCAAAAATAAAAAACAATATCATTTAAATAAATATTAAAAAAAATTTATTTAAAGTTAATCCAACTAAATAACATTTCGTATAGATTGGAATATATTAATTCTGAATAAGTTTTAATAGTTTATAGAAAATTATTATTTTATAAATAGAGAGATTTTCTGAATAAAAAACTATTTTCCGTAACCTGCAATATCACAATTCGTATGTGATAAATATTTCTAACATATAACGACGAAGCTATGTCTCTAATTCTGAGTAGACTCCACTTGAACGTCTAGAAGGTAGTCTGAGGGAAGATATTCAGAAGGTAAATAATTATATATGAAATAATTGTTGTGATTAATTCTGCAAAACAATTTCTCATAATCTTTCCCCTGGTAAATATATAATTATACAGATATGGGATGAGATTGCAAAGCCCGATGCTCATAAAGGGACTCCTCTGGGTGATTTTTTCAATGGAGGTTGATTCCTTCGATCCCTTATATATATATGCTTTACTAATTTCTTTTATTTTCAATTGACATAAAACTCAAGCCACTTTTAGTTAACCATGAAATGAAGGTGGGGGTCAAATTATATCCAAAACTAAATATTTTTTTTAATGAGTTAATATAAAGTCATTAATTCTTTAGGTATCAACTAATAATTTGAGTTTTTAATTTATTATGGTTTTTTGAAATTAATGATATTATTTCTTAAGTTTCATTTATTAACTTAAATTTCTTGATTGGTATAGTTTTTCGACCGGTGCTAATTGTAGCTTTGTCTTTGTGTTCTTATTATTAATATAAAATGAAGGTGGAGGTCACTGCTTTGCCTAGCTATGAATTCGAGGAGGAGAAGTTTAAAGATAAGGTAAATTAATTGTTTTCAACTGATATCCACCTAACAGTTCGAGCTTGGGTTGAGTGGTTCTTTTATTCAAATCTTGAAACGATGTTTTGGGTTGAGAGAAGAAAAAAATAAAACTATATCCTAGAATTTTATGCTTTTGGGTTACCTAGTTGTGCTATTATTATTGCTATTATTGACCGAAATCCCTTACGAGATGTATTTTACAGGTTGATCAGCTAAGGCAGCGGTTCTTCTATTCTATCTCTCCGGGAGGTCTTGCTGGTGATAAGAAGGATGTCCAACCTGCTTCAGGGTTTCCCCTTCGTGTAGACCAGATATGGAAAACCATAAAGGAGAACAAGGATCTGGATCTTCCTGCTATGGAGGTTTATTTAAATATTAATGATTTTTTTTGCAAAAAATGTATGTACACAAACTTTAATTAGATTTTATTGTGTGATCATATTTCTCAATTTTATTTATCAGGTGATGGTTGCCACATTTCGATGTGAACAAATTGCCAAGGAGACGTTAAGTCGTTTGAAATCTGATAAGGTATTTCTTTCTTCTTTGTTTCTTCTTACAAAAGTTATTGTGCTACCTTGATGCAAGAATCATATCATTCGTTATACAATTGATTTCCTACAGACTTGGTTGGCATTGAGAAAAGCTGTTAAAGCTAGTCCAGAGCAAAAGTTTAGGAAAAAGCTCATATCTATTTTGAAAAACTCCCTCTCCCAATAAGTGTACATCTTGCTCTCTATTTTGGTAAGCTATACGTTCTGCATGCATCTCTTCTATTCAATGCAGCATCAAAATGTTGCGAAGCACTAAAGCAGTATGAGCATTACATGGGCTGTATTGGAAGTTTCCTCTATCTCAGTAGCTTTGTTCCATATGAAATATTGAAGTATACGACTTCTTGTTCAACTTGATTTGAAACCTCTGTTGTTTCTTATGGGCATGTAATACTGATTTTCCAATATTAGATATGACATGGAGGCGACTCATTTTAAAGAAAGTGTTAGAGATGACAAACGACAAGAGTTGGAAACAGAAGCACTAAGAGTAAGGCCTTCATATGTAAACATTTTTGTTTGCTTCTGTAATTAGATGATGCCTCCTCAGTAATGCCTGCAGTATTTTTCTTGTTTGACTTGAAAAACTATCAATGTTCCCGATGATTAAGTTTCTGGTCTGTTATGCAGGTTCTATACCCATCTTATGTTGACATGCTGCGACATTTACGTTCTACTGCACTTAATAGTTTTAAGACTAGGTTGGAAAATGGGGTGAAGGAGGCATCTAAACAGGGATTTGAGGCATCTATTGATCTTAGTGTTAAGCCCGTCATGCGCAAATTTGAAAAAGGATGTAAAGGTAATGCAATGTAAGGCTTCTGTTAATTATGATTGGAGTCGGGAAACCTATTTATTATTAAAATTAATTTCTAACAGGCATGTCATTTTATTAAAATTAATTATGATTGGAGTCGGGAAACCTATATATTAATGGCTTTCTCTATATCAAATGTCTCCATAAGTAAGGAATGGGATGCTTCAGCAGTCAGGGAAAGCCTTCTTTGTGATATTGAGGAAACAAAATCCAAAACAAAAACCAGATTTTATAAGGTAATTTCCTTGTATTAAAATCCATACCAGTTAGAGAAAGCCCTTTCACGTTCTAGAATCCCAAATAATCATCGACTATTGACGATTCGTGTGATTTTATCTTAGTTTCTGAAAGGAAAATTAGGTTGGGATGTTCAAGCTTGAAAAGCCTGATCAATCTTCTCCCTGCTCGTGGTGTCCCCACTGCTCATAGCGACAGTTTCTTATACCTACACAACTGTTCCATGATAAGGCCCCCATTGCTCATAGCGACAGTTTCTTATGCCTATACAAACCCAAGAATATATTATATACATATATTTATTGCATCAATTAATGTTTCTTATATGTATATGTATTGGAATATTCTACTCAATAATCACGTAGCACACATGGTGTTTTCTTCATAAGGTTTACAATACCATGAAGGCAAAGGCTGTGAGAGGCGTAGCGATGGGAATAGGTGGCATGACAGGGGCAGGAGTTGCAACGGTGTCGTTCATGGGGGATTGTAATGCAGTTGCGGCAAAGAAAGCAGGAGACGTGGCGTCAATAACGGTCAGAAAGATAATCAAGAGACACATGTTGAAGCTGGACAATTTTAATGCCAGCGAGAATACCGATAACAGTACTGCCAATGGCATTGTCGATGACCTTGCAGGTGAAACTGTCGATACCAGCCCCGATTGCCAGAATGCTAGTGACACCGCCAATGAAAGTGTCGGTGACCTTGAAGGTGACACTTCTGATGACCTAACTGATAAGAATATCAATTGCGAGAATGTCGATGACAGTGCTGATGATAGTGCCGATGACCTTGTAGATGATAGTGCCGATGACACCGTTGACGACTGTGACGATGAATAATATATTTTGTGATTCGTATGCCATATGTATTTTGCCATGTTTACCGTACAAAAAACTATGTTTTGTGCTTTATTTTATTGCAGACTATTTTTTTTATTTCATGTGATTCAGAAAAACATATTGATACTTGTAATTTTATTTTTTTTCCTCAATAAAGCTAGAGGTTGTACTTTTTCATAAAAGCAAATGCATTCATAATTTTAGTAAGAGTTTGATCAATCAATAGGTACTTGAAAAGTTCAAATACTTGTGTGTTTAATTTCTAATAATTGATATGGAAACTTAGATTTTCCAATAAGTTTGAACCCTACATATTAATAGACCATAAAATTTTTAAAATATTGTTATTAGTCTAGAAGTACAAGTCTAGAATTATAATAACAGTGTCTAAAGTTTATATTGTTAACATTAAATTTAGCATCTAATTTTAAAATTCAAAGTTCTCTTAAATGAGGCAAGCATAAAAGAGTCTGAAATAATTAGTGACTATAGTGAGAGTCTCATATTTGTTTCTTTGAAACTATAGCACTAAAAAGATCAAAATTACTAGAAAATCTAGAATAACGAAAAAATTTGGTGGATGTTCTTGTTGGAAAAAAAATATAAAATCAATAATTTCAAGGGTAGCAGTAGAAAATAAAAAAAAAGAAACGCAGGTTTATGAGGGTAGAAGAAAGATATATACTCTTTGAACAAATGGTGGAAGAAGCTAACAAAATAATTGAAGAAAAATATAGGCTTCTTTTTGAAGAAATTAAAGAAAAACATAAACAAAAGATAAAAATGATTAATTAAAGATCATCATAAAGGGATTGTGGTGATGAATGAGAGATCTAAGCATGACATTCTAGAGCCAAAAATTTGAGAGAGAAAATGGTGAAAGAAGTCTAGAACATGAAGTAGGAAAATTTCAAAACTTAAATAAGAAATCTTATAAAGGAATGATTATGGAATTCGAAGATGTTAATTCAAAATTGAATGTCTAAATAAAGAAACGAAATGATGAAGTAATCTTTGACTTCAATCATACTATGATGGAAATAGTGAATAATATTTTAAAACAAGTGGCAGTCAAAGTCAAGAATCACTTAGATAAATAGAAGGAAATGAATCAAACTTTAGAAAAAAGATCCTCAGCATATTGTAAAAGAATTAGGTTAGCCAAAACAATACAATGTAAAAGTAGTTATTTAAGATTAATTCTTCATTTACCTATAATTTGTTTAATTAAAACAAATTCTTAATAGTTACAAACCCCAAGAGCTTTTAAAAACACCACCATAATTGTTTTAACAATGAAGATTTCAGAGAATCAGTATTGCATGATTGATTACAATAAAGCAATGTTCAATAAATTACCTGAGTTTTGTAAGAGGTAAATGGAAAAAACATAGCGTAACCAATATTTTCTCTTTGTGTTCTCTTTCACTTTTCCGCAACCATGCGACCATAACTAGAAGACTGGGTACTACAAACCCAACCACCAATTTTTAAGCCCCTCAGACCTGTGTGGATGATATATTTGTAAACATATTTGTCATAATTCAATTTTTAACAACATAAATTCACTAAAACAATAAAAATAAATGAAGAATAATTTGAAGTTTGGTTCAAGTCAACACAAATTAAAAATTTTAAGGACTAATCAGAATGGGATTAAGTTTGGAAGTCAATTTTGGTAGAAATGGAAAGAATTGATAAGTTTGGGGGTATAATTAAACTTTGATTTAGAGTTAATTAATGCAATCAGGGGTTTAATTGAAGAAATATCAAAGTTCAGGGTCATTTTGAGTCAAAATTGCAATAGATTAAATTCCAGGGACCATAGTGAATAGGCACTGAAATCCAGTGGTCTAATTACAATTTGGACCAGGGGCTTAATTACAACAAGTCAACTTCGAGGACCAAATGAAAAAGAGCCGCCGCAGCCTAGAAACGGCGCCGTTTCATTCCCATTCATCGTCTTCTTCCTCTGGCTGCCTGTGAGAAAAAAATTCAAAATGCCACCCATGACGGGCGGCTCAAATGTAGCAAACGCGAACCGATGTGGTCTACCAAGTGTCCTAAGCCAATCATGCTGCCCCTCCAAATACACAGCCAGTGTCCGGGCCAAAATCCACCACCAACGGTTCAGCCGTGGCGGGACTATTAGTGTCCGAGTCCAGGCAGAACACCAACACCCCAAGCCATGCTTATCCTCATCCTGAAAGGGAAGAGACGGTGGCAGATGAACCACCAGAAGTCCAGCCTTATAAAAAGCAGGGGGGAGAACTGTTAGGATATTGCCATTTAGTGGCAATACCCCACCACTAATTATGGCTTAGTGGAAGCACCACTAGTGCCATAATTAGTGGCATGATTTCAGGACCCATTGTCCCTTGATGTGTTGGAGAAGGCTGCTAAGAAATGCATATAAAGGAGGCTCATACGTGAGAGAGCAAAATGCAAGAGAGGGGTGAGAATCTGAAGAGTGTAGAGAGAAAGTGAAGGGCTGCAATGGCAGCAGCTGCAAACGCAGCAAAAGAGTTGGGAGTTGAGTTTGAGTGAAGTGATCCTCCTCCTCCATGTATGTTGTAATCCTTTCTCTATATATCTCTAATAATATGGACTCTCCCGTGGATGTAGGCGGTTTTGCCGAACCACGTTAAATATTGTGTCAGTGTGCTTTACCCCCCGTGGAGCGACTATCAGTACACCACCGGTCCGCGCATGGGGAGCCGAAATCCCCAACAATTGGTATCAGAGCACAGGGTTTAAAGGGGTGTTTGATTTTGCTCAAAAATGAAAGTTGTCCAAATTATGTTTTGACCATACCACTGTGTAGAAGAGGAAGAGACGAAGCCACTGTTGAAAACGGCATCAAAATCAGACGTCGGAATCGTCCTTACGCACCATCACTCGCCGGCGAGGTTGCTGGTCACTCCCGGATGGGCTGACCCGACCTGAATACCAGACGACCCGACCCACGTGCCAAACCCGGATAAGAATGACATCATCATGACGTAAGCATGACGCCAGCATGCACTGTGGGACCCACCTGCCACGTCACCAGCTGCGAGTCGAGTTGAGCCGAGCCGTTGTTGAGTAGAACCGAGCCATGAGCAGAGGGACAGGATCCAGTGACGCTGATTCTACGTGCAACCGGATCTGAGAGTGAATCTGGGCCGCTCATCAGGCCAGAATGTTTTTGATCAAATATTAGCCGTCTAAAATGCGATTTGGACGATTTCAGACTTGTTTCCAGCTAATTTGATCGTTCCGGATGCCATGATACGTTCGATCGTTGAGATTTGTGACCAAAAGTGGTGGTGGTGAATTAACAAAAGAGATTGCCCGATTAGGAGGCATCTGAAGGTCATCATGGTGGTCGATGGAGATGAAGAAGAATATGTCACACATGTTTGCCCAATTACATGTGCTGAACTGCTAAGTGGAGAAATTTTTGTTGCCTTGAAAGAAGGCAAAATTGGGACACTCTTGACACCCGGTTATATGGACAATTTGAGGTGAAGAGTGGAAACTGATGAAGACCAATCTTGACAAATCTAAGAAATGGTAGTCTCGCCAGATGTATAGAAATCATGTATTAAACCAGTATATTCCAGATCACTTGTAAAGGAAAGCCGCAACAAAACTAGCAAATGGTTGTATATACGGAAAGTCAGTACGATGGATAGATATGGCCTAAGAAGTTCTGGCTAGGAGATTGGGTTTTAAGCGGGACCAGTGTGACCCCTCCAATCTTTCCTGGGAACTTGCTTAGTGGAAGGATTATCCATACGGTACTATTTTCGTATATATAATAGTTTGTAATGAAACGGTTGAAGACTAGCAAGATGACGGCACAAGGGAACAATTGGGTTTCGTATGATCAAGGATCTGAGGAGTGGTGATTTCTCCAAAAAAGTTAGATTCGGTGACTGTGTTTTCTCAAGGGGAGAATTGATGAAGACCCTGATAATAGAAGAGAAATACAGCAAGGGGATAAAGATTGGCACCCTATTTTGACTTAGACAGGTGTTATGACAGGATGAGCTGCTGTTAAACATAAGCAAGGAATAGGGAGAAATCTGGAGAACAGAAATTGCACGAGGGCACACGGAGATTGTGCAGGAGTACCCGTAGGATCCAATGAGGTACTGTAATGAGACAACAGGTGCAAGGAGAAGAAGTGTTCCCAGATGAAGCTCAGAGCAGAGACTGTTAAAGTTTGTACAACAGGAAGTCTCTTGTGCTCTTGATGAAGACAACAGGCGAAGACCTTTCCAATGCATGCAAGGATGGAAAGAGAGCTGTTGCAGAGGCACCTAATTGAGGGGGTGCAAACGCCTGTGATAAAAGGCGACCGCCTATGATGAAAGGCGAAGACACCAAAGAGAGTTGGTGTAGGTGGAGCTGTCAAGCAGAAAGGCATAAAAGCTCCAAACATAGAAATCGAGGTGGAGGATTGTGAGGAGTATACCGCAACTTTCTCTTTCTATGTAATTAGTGGCAGTTATCTCTCCTATAGTGCACATGGTGGTAGAGACTTTTGAAGCCACTTTGAAGCATCTCAGCTGAAGGAGGATGCGACTACCCCATGACAACAGGCGAAGACACCTTAGAGAAGGTGTGAGGGCCTTGATATAAGCCCAAGATCAGACCGCCCCATGACAATGGGTGAAGACACTTTAGAGAAGGTGTGAGAGTCGTGATAGGAGCCTCATTTCAGACCGCCGCATGATGACGAGCGGAGACACCTGAGGAGAAGGTGTGGGGGCCACGACATGAGCCCAATTCATAACGCCCCAGAGCCAATGTAATGGCTAGATATGAGTGGACAGGTGTATAGCCAATGAAGTGGCTATGATGAGTATGAAGACAAATGCAGGATTGACTTTCATGGATATTGCCCCCATGCTAAAGATCAATGAGCTAGAAGACATTTGCCTTGGACAATAAGTGGATGACTTGTGGAGCACTAAGACGCGGCTGCTATGAAGAAGCAGAGGGCATGCGCAGGTTCCGGGAACGAGTTGACTCTTGTCAAGGTGGTGAGCTCGGTAATGGCATTGTAATACTCAGAGTATGAAGACAGATATGGATCAACCTTTAATGGGCTGCCCCCATGGTTAAAGGTGGAGAGCTACCTGGACTCTTATGACTAAGAGCGAGAGACTCACGGAGAAGTAAGGCGTGGTTCCTAGGGTGGAACAGAGGGCAGGCGCAACTCCTGGATGAGTAGCCTCTTGGAAGAGTGGTGAGCTCGTGATCACATTGAAATACTCAATGACTGTCGCACTTGGAAATATTCGTTTGAGGGGGTGTTGTAAGCCTTGGTGTAAGGCTTGAAAAATCATTCCGGACCGAGCATGGTTGATACGCTCGAAGGGGAATGTTGTGTTGAAGACGCTCTCAGAATTGTAAGCTTGGAAGAGCTGCAGAATGCAAGCTTGTGCTGAAGAAGCAGGATGACAATTGCCGACATAAATGGCAAAGGGGGTGATTGTTAAGATATTGCCATTTAGTGGCAATACCCCACCACTAATTATGGCTTAGTGGAAGCACCACTAGTGCCATAATTAGTGGCATGATTTCAGGACCCATTGTCCCCTTGATGTGCTGGAGAAGGCTGCTAAGAAATGCATATAAAGGAGGCTCATATGTGAGAGAGCCAAAATGCAAGAGAGGGGTGAGAATGTGAAGAGTGTAGAGAGAAAGTGAAGGGCTGCAAATGCAGTAAAAAAGCTGGGAGTTGAGTTTGAGTGAAGTGATCCTCCTCCTCCTCCATGTATGTTGTAATCCTTTCTCTATATATCTCTAATAATATGGACTCTCTCGTGGATGTAGGCGGTTTTGTCGAACCACATTAAATATTATGTGAGTATGTTTTACCCTCCGTTGAGCAACTATCAGTACACTACCGGTCCGCGCATAGGGAGCCGGAATCCCCAACAAGTACCAGACGAAAGGAGACCAGGAGAACAAGGGAGGCAGAACCAAAAACAGAGATGGCTCGAGAGGAACAGGGGACTTCAACTTCCCCTCACCTAGTTAATCCCATCAACCAGAGGAAAAAGGAAAAGAAAAAAAACACAAGAGAAAGAGACCGAGAGAGAGAGAACGAAAAAAAAAACAGAGACGATACAGAGATAAAAACCAGAAAGAAAATAAAAAGAAAAGAGAGAGGAAGGAAGGAGAGGACTGGGTCTTGAGAAAGCAAAACGTTGTTGTAACCCAATTTTGGATCCACCAAGATTTTCTCAAATGTTATTTTATTTATATTATTATTTATAAAAATCCAAAAAAATTAAGAAAAAGAAAAATTCAAAAATATATTTTTCTCGAGTCAACC
>Ga0325404_1001266_pt1 | contig 26788 bp, 12 predicted proteins | sample PopdelMetagenome_18_FD_205664 | JGI IMG/M metagenome (GOLD analysis project Ga0325404, IMG submission 205664) | Populus deltoides microbial communities from Bellville, Georgia, United States - Xylem-Control-R1 | ecosystem: Host-associated > Plants > Phyllosphere > Stem > Wood/Secondary xylem...
TACACCTGAAAGATATTCGAACAGTTTAGTGAATGAAATTCAAGACGTCCCACAATAGTAAAGCAGCTGAATAAAACTAGCATGTGAACTGAATATTCAATGGCTTACAAAGAAGCCTGTTAAGCAGTCTGGAGAAATGAATGCAGAGAAATTCAAGATCATCGAGAGAGCCACAACTATGTACACAGTTGTTTCTCCATAGAAACGCATATCTGGAGCAACAATGAAGATAGTTTCTTACATTAAAGTTGAATCAGAACTGAATACAAACTAGAGCCTTTAATGTCTTGCCTGCTCATTTGTTCGCTGATAGGAATTAATTCATCTTGGAAATTATACACACTGATCCTTAAAGTTTAAAATGATATCACTTGAACAATTTCACAGCAATTACTGAGTTGTACTGATTTATCAAACTTAGCCACAGAAACAAGAGTTTTTCATGGTTATACCACTGCCCTGGTTCTATGCTGAAATTCAGAGATGAGATGAGCCCTAGAAGACAGGTCATGCTAAATTTTGACCACTTGATCCTCAAAAGCGGTCAAATATATGTTAGAACTGCTTTAGCTTGAAGAACTTATTGTCAATAATCATGAACTTTTAAATTCAGCAAATCAGTTTCCTTCTTTTCCAAATCAGTAAATTTTATTCACAGTAAATTTCAGTTTCAGCATTGAACAAGTCATCTTTCAGAGTGCATTGATTACTTCTGGGAAAACACAATAAAGTGGAAATGATGATGAAGAATATGTTATAAGAATATGATATTAGTACTTGGGCAATACTTCAACCATCAAAAATACAAACTGCTTAAGAGAGAATGGAATATAACGAGAGAGAAAAAACAAGAAGAAGAAACTGACTACGAAAAAGAAAGAAAAACATAAGGTAACTGACCTGCATGTCTCCAAGTGACTTGCTACAGATTGGGCAGGTGTAGTGAGTGCAAGTATATTCCTAGCAGAAGCATAAGAAACACCAGTAAAATTATATAAATATACATTATTTGAAGAAAATGGCAGGTTAGCTTAGCCAGGCACCTGAAAACATGTTGAGTGCATCAAATGACCACAATAAAGGGCTTTCACAGGAGTGCTTGATGTGAAAATGTATTCATGGCAAATTGGACAGTTGTCCTCCAGACATTTTTCTCTGCATACATGAACGGAAAGAGACCTTGCCATGCAGGCATTGCAATTCATGCAGTGAAAGTAATCGATGCCCAATCCCTTCCCTACTCGGCAGAGATTACAGTAAGGGCAGTGGTAGATTTCCCTATTGAACATATTCCATGTTAAAAGTTTGACAGTTTGGACTTCACAAAAAAAACTCAAATAAAATATATAGACAGAGACCTGACGCAGGAGAGCACTATTACCATATATAATTGTCAACATAAAAGGAAGATAATGAACAATAAAAGAGAAAATGTTGGAGTAAAGATTACAAATATTGAAAGCACATTGAACTTCCTGTTTAGAGAAGAGACACAGATTGCCTAAATAGCAAGGAAAGAATGTCCTTTACTATATGTTTTGAGATTATGTGGAAGATCAAAATTTGGATAGATCTGAACATTGAAGGGGAGGGTATAATTTTGTTATGATGAATTATGATGGGATTATCTTGCAATGTAAGTCCCAAATTATGATAATATACTGTAATGAAATTCTTGTAGACTCTGAAAACTAGCCACTGAGAAAGCAGACAGAATATATTTGTTTCTTGCTGCACATCCATTTTAACATCTGCATCTCTGCTACATTTAGAAACATGGAGCATATCTGAATGGGGACCATTCCAAATAGAACTACAATTCTTTTGTGTGACAGCATTTGATGAGTGAAAATTTAAGTTTGGCATATCTGAATTAAGGTTCTGCTATGCCTATATCAGCTTTGTTGGGCAGTGTTTGATATATGAAAAGTTGAGTTTGGCATTTCTTTCCTCTTCTAGATTTCAGGAATCCGAATTTATTGTGAGCCAAAGAACCCTTTGTGGTTTTCAAGGTTTAGCCTAGTGGGTTCTGGTCAGCTAAGTAGATTCAAGGTTTCATATCTTTTGCCATTCCATCTACTTGTTCTACATCAATGTCTACTAACAGGTTTATTAAATTCACCTTTAACCTGTTAGGATTTTCTATGCATAAGATTCTAATCTCATTTCTCCATTTAATCCGCCTATCCAACTAGGGCACCCGTAATATCCTCATCTTTATTCTCCTCTTGTTTAGTGACTAGTTGAAAATGATCAGACCCTATCGACTTTACTGTATATTGGTTAATAACCACCACATAACCATGTCATTGCTAAAATTGCAATGCATATACTTTGTTTTCAAGTTATATACTAGACAGGGTTCCTTATTTCTCCAACACCTGCCAAAATATTTCCTTGGCACTCTTATCATAAACATTCTCTAAATCATGAAGACCATAGGAAAGTCTCTTCTTCCTATATGTCTTATTCTTTTTTAGAGAAAAATAACCTCTGTAGACAATTTACCAAGCATTAAACCTAATTTATTTTTCAGATCCTGTGGCATCTCAGTTAATCATACTTAAGCACCCTTTCGCAGAACTAAATACAGTATCTATTAAGTTTAGTGCCCAATATTTTGTGCAGCTTTGTAGTTTGCTCATCCAACTTCTTTTTATCTAAGGGATAAGGAAGTTCCTCAAATTATCAAGTATCTTACTCGTTTTTAATATCTTATTGAATGCTTTCATCAGCCACACCCCTCCCACAGTTCCACTTTCACTTAGCTTTTCCAAACTTCTATAGGAATTCAGCCAGGACTGTTTGCTCTCCTTATCCTCATCTTCTTCAGAGCCTCCTTCACCTATGACATCCAAATGCAACATGTATATTCAGAGTTTCTTGCACCTAATGAGGTTGTAAGATCTCAAAGATTTTCCCCAGAGTGACCACTATCAAACAACTAGTCAAAATAAGTTCTCTTCCTTTCCTCAATCTTGTGTCTCTGACCAAGATTTGCTGATTTTCATTCTTGATATGCTCACCATGTTTCTTCAAAAATTGGAGTTGATAATGCCTGATTCAGTTAATTTTAAGGAAGATTTCTGACTTCTAGATTATCATACATATTGCATATCTACCTTCTGGCTGAAGAAGATTTTCATAACTTTGGGGAAAAAGAAAAATTAAAAAGCTTATCATTGTTTGAAGATTACCAATTCAACAAGATAAATTATTGTCAATTTGAGAAAAGTTCAAGTTTGTAAGGATGCATCACCTTTCATCATCAAGCAATTTGCAGATCCTGCAATAGTATCTTCCCATCGATAAATTATTACAGGAGACAGTTGAGCATGTTTCTCCAATTGGCTGTATAATCAAGCATTTCATGCACATCATCTTTGTAATAGCTCTCCTGCATAAGTAATATAAACATGTAAAGAACTGAAGGAAAAAAGGCCAACAAATTCAAAGGGACACAAATAGAATGTTATTCAAAGTTTTGTCATACCTATCAGTTGAATGATCAGCCAACTCATCATGGCAACGTATGCACGTATAAATCTTGTTACAACAAGGCATGACAAGCTTACAGTTTCTTTTATAGTGTTTGCAACCCAGAATTGGTTCAGGAGAATCCCGATAAGATGGATGCTGACCTGGAATTTCTTCCCCACCATTACTTGAGATGGTTACTTCTGTATGAGATATCTTTTGATGAACAATCCAACGGCTGAAACAATATGAAGGCTGCTGTTAATATTCCATTAGCAGATAGGGGCAGAAGGGTCACAAAAAGAAAGAAAGAGAATGTAGTGCCTGAGCTTAACAGTATCTGCCAACATTGATGACTCTAATTAGCAAACATCAATAGATGTCGTTATATGTTTGCAATCATGGACACCTCCAAGTGTCATTAAGTGTTTGAATCAAGTTCTTTTTTATTAATTGTAAAGTAGCCATGTACTATTGATGTTTGACTGGCGTTAAATAATTCTTGCTTGCATCATCTTTTTTTGGTTTCTTGATGTACCAAATAGCATAAATTGGTCTGTTGCTCCAACCTAGTGCACTAACTCTTAAAAGTAATTGATCAGACAGAATATTATCTTTTTCAATCAAGGGAAGTAAAGATTCTGGTTGAAATCAAAAGCATAAGTTTTATTGGTAGTCTTTCCTCAGTATGGAATGGAGGCACTAATGATGCCATTTAAGCCATTTTTCTAGTAGACTAACACATTATGCTTATGAAGTATCATAAATTTTTTCACTATGGTAAAATTCTAAAATTATAACAATAAAGACAAGCTTAAACCCACCTCATTATCAGGTTCTGGATTATGAATGATTTCTTCTGATGATCCAAGGATGATTCGCGAGATACTCTTCTTATTGCTGCCTCCATATCGTCCTGACTCATTTTTAGAAGCCGCTCGTGATACTTGGACTTCAGAGTTAATTGAAAAGGCTGGCCTGGTTTATCAGTCTTATTTGTAAGATTAGAAACTTCATTAAATCTCTCCTTGTCACCCTCGCAAAGTAGTTTTTTACATTCTGAACATTCATCATTGTTTCGATCTCCATTATGTATATTTACTTTATCATCGAAACTTTCTTCTTCTTGCTTCTCAATATTAACACTATAAAAGTCTCTTTGTGAAAACTCAATGGTATCATAGAGATCATCACTTTGTTTGTCAAAGGCTTCTGTAGGCAGATATCTTGCAATAATATCCAGAGGATCAGGAGTACATGAAGTATTCAATTCCGTTGCCACATGAGCTCTTTCATACCCTTCCCACCATTCTCGCAACCAGTCATCAAACATTGTATTTTTTGTCACATTACGCCATAAAGACATCATTTCACGTTGTTCCTCAGGTGTTAAAGAACCAAGAAGCCAGGGTATCATATCTTGTAACGTTTCGGCTTTAATGTTCCCTAGCATGCGTCCAATGATCTTTTCTTGCTCTTGGATGGAGAAGCATTCTCTAAACATGGGCCAAAGTTCAACTTCTTCTCGATGAACACGGTCAGACAGTAGTTTATGCATTGACTTGCATGTATAATGGAGTTTCATACAAAGTCGATTGTGTTTCACCAGTATATGATCCTGTTTTTCCAAATCATCAGTAGAAGCGGAAATGTGCAGTTCAGACATCTTATCTAACAAGTGGCTAACTTCATTAAAGTATTCAACTTCAAGCTTGTGGTCAATGGTGTAGGAGTGGCTAATGTTTCGAACTTCTTCCTTAGCTTCCAGGGCTGGAAAGACAATTTCATCCTCTGCATCACTATGGAGTTGATACCAAAACTGCAGGAGATGGAAGTGTCGGTGGAACTCTGTTAGGAATCCGATGTTTTCAGCTAGTTTAACCGAACCAAAGACAAGGTCTTCCAAGTCTTTCATGAGAGCCTTGTGGAAGAAAAAAATGAAATCCAATGGTATTGGTTGCTTGATAGTTGGAGCTGAAGAACTCTCTCCACCAGGCAATTTAAGAAAAGCATCCGATGCCCATAATGTTCCAGGAAAAAATATGTGCAGATTTATTTCGCTAGTGTAGGATGTGTCACATGCCTTACCTCTGTGGGAACCAGGAGATAAAGCATAAGAAAGAAAATTTTTACCCTTGTTTGCAGAGACCAGTTCTATATTATTAGATTTAGATTCTTTACAAGTCTGAGTCTGTGAGGATAAGGAAACAACATCCTTGATTTGCTCAGGTAGAATAGAATATCTGCTCCTGAACACTTTCTCCAAATCCTTGCAGAAATTTTCCATGGAGGTTTTGCCTGAATAACCGATGTGGAACCACTCAAGTAAAAGGGAAGTGAAAGATTTGTTGGCTAAAACATCCCCCAAATTCATGCTATCAAGAATGGACCTGGATTCATTTTTAGACAAGTGAATTGCAAACCAAGTGATTGCACACTTCAGTAACCCCAGTGGCATAACATGAAGGCTCATGTACAAAATCTGCAGCTGTGTTTCAAGGCTGCAGTTGTTGCTAATAAAGGGAAATACCTGATAAAGACAGGAATCTGTCATTTGACAATGTGGTGAATGGTATGTAATGACTAACCACTGGCTAGTGTTGGATCAAGACTTCTGCAACATGACAAAGAAAAGAAGATAACAAAACAGTACCTTGGTTTCATAAAAAATAAATTGTTTGGTAAGATCCATCGCCAAAGATTTCATTTCTTGGCAAAGCTTCTCTACAAACTTGCACGATGGTAAGCCCTTTTGACAATACAGCAGCTTGTGTAGGCTTTCTATGTGATTTTCAATGGAGGACTGCTCACTGGAGGAAGGGAACATGTGTTTGTTCGCAAGCTTTAACACAGGGTAAAGGAACCTCTTCAATGCAATGCTGTTTACAAGAAAAAATCCCGCAAGAAATATATAAAATGAACAAAAAGATGATAGATATTTGCAAGAAAAAAAAAAAGGGAAGAAAAAAATCAAAATATACAACCTGAAACCTTATGAAATTGAGTTGTCTAGTAAAATAGAAATTTCTGAGTTAGCTATGATAATTACCTGTAAAAGATAATCACATCAGCGAGAAATTTCAGCCTGAAGAGTATTGAATCTACAGTTAAAGCACTGATTAAGGTTCTAATCTGATACAACTCTTCCAAAATTTCTTTCCACTCTTTCTGGATGGCAACATGCCAAAGATGTAGATAATCAACCAGACTTTTTCCAACGTCAGTTTGGACACAATGTTTCCTTCTTCGTTGATTTTGTTCCAAAAGCCTCTTAGAGGATTGCAATTGCAGTATGCTTTTCATCTTGTTGGGTACATCCTGATTTCCTTGTCTAATCCTGATGCAATCCCTAGGAGAGGATTGATCATTTCTAAGGAGCCAAGAAATTACCACCTTCAACACCATATGAGGTAATCACAGTCAGAGTGTTGATTTATACTAGGAAGAGAAATTAGCTCAGGATCTACCTCTTGCAATGATTCTCCCTTGGGTACCATTTGTCTGATGCATTGTACAATCTCCACTTGTTTTTCTGGACAAAAAAAGGAGTACATCCATGGCAACAAATCCTCCAGCACAATCACAGGGACGCTGCAAATGAACTGCCACACAAGTGAAGCCTGTTCACTGGGAGAGAACTGCTGCATAAGCAAAGGAAAAACCTGTACCCCGAGGCATATACATACACCATGGTTATGAAATTTCTAATACAAAGAACAAAAGCTTGAATCACGTCAAACATGATGTGCAGTGCATGAAATTATCAGATTGAATGTTGTTCAGAGAATTGGTTAGATAGCTAGTTTATTTTGAACTCATCCTAGTCTTGCAATTCATTGTAAGATCTTCCAAAGAACTCCTGAATGGATTTAGTTCAACAATTATGAAAGCTAGCAGGAGGCAACATCCTGTTGGGCATCAGTTGAGGAATGAAGACTAAATGGAAGCTGCATCGTGAAAGAAGTAAGTAGTACAATCCTTTTTCCAGGTTTTTTTTTCTAAATTGAGTCCTTCATCTTCCTCGCTTAAATGAAAATGTACAGTTGGAGCCTGGGATGACCCTCAGTTTTACCTAGAGAGTCTAGCATCACAACACTGACTATTACTTTATGTGATAAATTATTGCAAAATTATTTTTTATGTTTCCAAATAAATTCCAAAAGGGTAGGAATAATCTACAGTTGCAGAAAAGGAAATGCTTGCTCTAATTTGTTGTTGGTAACAGGTGGGCTTAGTTGGTATGCTCGTCCATTAGTGGTACATTGAAGCACATATTAAGGTGGTTACTAGGTGTTGCATCTGACATTAGGCATATTTATGAATTAGTTTAGTATAATGTTGAAGGCAGTAGACCAATTGTTGTAGTAGCAAAACCAAGAGCAGAGAACTGCATAGGAAGCTGCATCATTTTTTTGCCCCTTTCTTTTGCAATTCTTGCATGTCTTCTTCATCTGTCTTTAGGATTCCAACAAAAACAAACTTGGTGCCCAAAGTTGGCCTCTCATTCATTTCTATTTTTCACCATAGAAATTCAAAATTTTATTGAATATAATAGGAGATTTAGCTGCCAATTTGAATGATCCAGATGGCGCACCATGGTGTTCAAGAAGCTTTCTGGTCCACGCGCAAAGGATATTCAAATTTAGAATAGAGGTATATTAGACAAAAAGCAAATTCTGAAAGCTTCATGAGTGATTATTGACTAAGCCAAAAATGTCTGAAATGCAACAATACTAATTTCAAGTGATTGCTCTTTAACATCCAAAAGAGGCCTATCATTTTCCATGCAAACCGTTCATATACAGAAATGTACCCAAATGGTATAGCAATCAGAAGTTTTTTTTTTATTTTAGAACCGTGTTTCAGTTCAAAAGCAAAAAACAAAACATGTTAGTGCAGTACCAGTGAAAGCAATTGATAACAAAGTGAAGAAGAAAAATTCTGCACGTTGCCTGGAGAGTGCACCAGGAAAAAAAAAAAAAAACATTGTTCATGGTGAAACACAGTAATTCATGTGACTAACAGTATCAGGAAAAACAAATGGTTACCTGCTCTTCTTCTTTCAGCATATGCTGACAAATGGAGGACTGCATGGTGCCGATGCAAACTACAAGTTCCTGAAAGGGCTTCAAACCACTTTTATTTTCCTCCAATCGGTCCAACCAATGAAAAATAGTTCCAAAGAGGTCATGGATGCTTTCATGCTCAAGCGAATATGTATGGGCAACATTTTTAATGCAGGTATCTAATGCAAGAAAGATAACCTGCCACATGAAAACAACTCATAATTGCTAAATCATATACATGAACAAGAAGCACAAACTTAAGAGCATGAAAGTCAAAGTACATGGCGTTTTGAATTTTAAGAGATCAAAATCTCACTCCCCTGGTTTCAAAATTATGTCCCAAGTAAATATCGTTACTAACGTGCATCAATCAAGCAAATTAAAACTCTCTTGTTCATGGGGTACATAATATAAACATGTTTAATATGAGGATTAACGTATCTTTCCCTTATCAGTTATACAATCTGTGGAGTACACATGTTGACCATCTATCTTAACAAACCCAACTATGAAGGGATGAAGCCCGACTTATTAGCATTCCTAAAAGCTTTGAATTAAGGAAACTTCTCCGCAAATAAACTGTGGTGACTATGAAAGTCAACTTCATGTATTTGTTAGCTCATATTCTTTGATTAAGTAATTAAATAATTATTCAGAAATGAGAGAGGCTGCTTACCTGAATTTTGCCAAGTAAACATTAAAATCCCCCCCCCCCTAAAATAACCAATTGCTCATCGGATTTAGAAATATCACCAAAATTCAATTGCATGTTCTGCTTGTTTGCTTAGAAATCTAGGGCACAGATAATAAATTCTATCTCGATCAAGCCTAATTCTGACAAATGCTAGAGCTAAATTTTACTTTGCATAACTAAAACGAAAAAAAAAAAAACCTTTTTCATTTATTTCTCTTCTTCCATTTTCTCAGCAACCACAACAAAAAAAAAATCACAATAGATAAGCTTGTGGTCGGTTATTTATATACACACACACACACACCTCATCTTCGGTAGCTGAGTGATACTTATACGCAAGTTTGAGAAAATCGAATCTTCGACGGAGCTCAACTACCAGCTCGGGTCGACGAGCCTCACTCTCAGCCTCGGAGGCCGTGACTGCCAGACGGCGGAGGTCAGCTATCTCCACCCGCAGTGCCTTGTGGAAATGAACAAGCAAAAGTATGGGAGCGTCTGTGAGCCGGACATTGGAGAAACACTCCGCCTCCACCACGGCCGGCGGCCATGGCGACTCCGCATCTCTCTCCTTATCCGGCGGTAATTTCGGAGAATCGCCGACGCCGGAGCTGTCCATATAATTGTAACATTAATGGAGGCGATCGAGAGAGAGGGGGGAGGTTTGGCATCGGAGAGGGAGAGAAGGATATAGCTGCAGGAAAGTTTGGGATTAGGGACTCTCTGTAGTGTAGTAAGATTGATAGATTGATTATTTTAAAAATTATGATGATCTGGTCTGATGTATTGATGATTTGTATATTTGTCTGCCACGAAGCGCGATTGAGACGTTATACCTAGCAGCTTTGTTTTTTCGCTATTGACTTTGGAATCCCAAGCGCGCGCCAATTCTAATTTCTAAGTAAGTATGTAGAGATGTTGAGGTATTTTCCAAGCATCGGTTTCTCACGCCCATGATAGTAGGATCCATTGTGATTATCATGGTGGATCTCTCTTTTGTGCTTTTGGAATCGGACCACCTCATGGATACCTAGCAATTTCTCAAAAATCTAATTGGAACCAAGTTCATAGCGTTTGAGGATTAAGCTAGGACCGAGTCTTTGGTCGAGAATGGGTTTGGAATCGAGCTAATACCAAGTCTAAAGATGCTTTTACATCGGGTCGAGTTAGGGTTAGTGATGGCAAGGATTGAATCAAAAATTAAACGCAAAGCGTTGTTGAATTGAGATAGCAGGGGTTGAGCTATGTTTGAGCCTGAGACACTAGAATATTGGACTGACTAGGTCCAAGGTCCCCAAGGGTTGCTCAAGAACTCAAGGTTTTTGATAGATTTGGATCTAAGTATCAAGTATGGAACACCAAGAATAGAGGCAAGATCGAGTTTGTTGCACTTGAAGTCAAGTATGAGGAACTTGAGAATTGATTCCTAAGAGCCTAAAAGGCAAGTTTAAGGTGTTGAAAGGTCAGGTTAGGACTTTTTCCTGAGCAATAACAGGGAGGGTTGGGCTGAGACTAAAAGTGTGTTTGAGATTATGATAGATGTTGTACTTTAAAGTGTTTTTTATTTGGAAATATATTAAAATAATTTTTTCTAGAATTTATTTTTGATATCATCAGTATATCAAAACGATCCAAAATCATTAAAAAAAATAATTTTGAACCAAAAATATCAAAATTTCTCAAAAGATAGGTTAGACCACAAAAACAATATTATTTATGTCGTGAGCAATAATGAGGCTATTCAAGTTTAAGTATGGGGCACCTTAGGTTTGAGAGTAGGCCAAGTTCACAATGTCCAAGGGTTGGATCAAGTTCGGATTGGGATGATGTTGGATCAAGGGCATCTCAAGTTGGGTTAAAAAATGCTTCAAATTAGCAAAGACTAAATTCAAGACGTTTAAGATCAAGATCGATATGTTTTTAGATTAAATAGGGAATGGATAACAGACTCTTGAACTTCAAATAACATGCGCACCAATATTAATAAGTTGAATATTCAATTAAGAGTATTTATGTTTTAAATATATATAAAAAAATAACTATCCAACCAAACAAGTTTTCAATTCTTCAAAAAAACAACTTAAAAAACAAAAACAATAAATGGAAATGATATCAAATGCTTTATTTTTTTAATGTATTTACTTCTCGCATTTTGGATTTGAATGAAAATGAAGGGGTTTGAAAGAAATATCTTGGAATTTTTTATAAAATCTATAATTATATATATTGAATGCCCATTAGAATCTCTTGAACTATATGACTCTTGGGTTTAGTCTCTTGATTTTCCATGACACTTGGGTTTTCTAATTTCCTTTGATGTTCTCATTTTCTTCTCCTATAAATAGACTATTGTATTCTGTATATTGAAAAAATATATAATAAAATATTTAAATTTATCTTTTAAGTTTTATTATGAATATGTATGTTCTTACTTGAAATCTTGGCATGTGTGAAATCCTATGTTACGTGGCTTGTATCAATTTTCATATATATTTTTCTTTTCATTATTGTCCATACTTTATGAAATATATTTGGTTCTGTAGATTATTTTGGCAAATTTTCTTTTCTTTTGTTCATTAAGATTTAAAGTTCCTAAAGAACTAGTATTGTATGCCCCTGAAGAATTAAATAAATTAAATACAGTTCTTAAAAAACTAGTATTTCTAAAAAACTAAATAAATATCAGACTGATTTTTTTTCTTTTAATATTTATGATTTTATTTGATAAGTTATTTTCTTTTTTATATAAATAATGTCTAATTTGATGGAACTTGAATTTACCGCTCTTGATATCTCTATAAATGATTATTTGTCATAGATTCTTAGCATTGAAATTCATCTAGAAGCTATGAATCTTATAGAGACCATCAAAAAAGAAAATAACACATATTTGCAAGATCGCACAAAAGCAAAAGAAATGATTTTCATTCGCCACCATCTCTATGAATGATTAAAATTTGAATATCTCACAATAAAAAATCCTCTTGTTTTGTGGCAAAATCTAAAAAATATACATGACCACCAAAAGTTTAACATACTTCCTCAAGCTCATTATTATTGGTTGTGCTTGAGGTTGCAAGATTTTAAATCGATTATTCTACTCTTTTTAAAATTACCTCATAACAAAAATTATGTGGTGAAAATATCATAGATAATCAAATGTTAGAGAAAACATTCTCTACTTTTCATTCCTCAAATATTGTCCTGCAACAACAATATAGAGAACGTAATTTCAAGAGATACTCAGAACTAATTTCATGTATTCTTGTGGCTAAACAAAATAATGAGCTTTTGATGAAAAATTATAAATCTCATCCTACAAGTTCTAGACCATTCCTTGAAGTGAATGGAACCTTTATCCAAAAAACAAGAAAGAACCAATGGTATAGATATGGAAAAAATAAATAGAAATAAAAAAGAGATTATCCTTTAAAAGGCAACCCATCATCTACTAGAAATGGAGATATAATGAACCCAAACAAGAAAAGGAAAAGAATTTGCATAAACCTAAAGATAAGTGTCATGGGTGTGGTATTCATGATCATTGGTTTCGTACTTGTCGCATGTCAAAACATCTTACAGATTTATATCAAACCTCTTTGAAACAAAATGCAGTTAAGACTAATTTTTCATAAAGATGATTTCAAAGATCATAATGTTTATCTTGATGTTAATGCTTATCTTGATGTTTTTTATTTCTTTGAAAACCCAAATAAAACATATACATGCTTAGTGATAGAATCCTTGAGGATGATTAATATTCTTTATTTGCATTAGGATATTTATTTTATTGTATTTTCAAAAAACAATGTCAATTTTATTTCAATTAAATAATAAACTTTAATTATATTTTGAATAGAAGCATGGCTTTTCAAGATGGAGATTTATGTCTGGTAGACAATGCAGCAACGCACACAATTCTCAAGGAAAAGAAATACTTTGAATATTTGATATTAACCAAAGATAATATCACTATAATATCAGGACCAACAAACATGATTAAAGGCTTTGGAAAAGCTAATATTTTGTTACCAAATAACACAAAGCTAGGCATCAAAAATGCATTATATTCACCTGAATCTTGAAAAAAATTACTTGGTTTTAAAGATATACATGCTAATGGTTATCATATTGAAATAATAAATGAAGATAGAAAAGAATATCTTTATACTATTTCACGTATTTCAGTTCAGAAGCTTGTTCTTGAAAAATTGTTTGCTTTTTTCCTGGAATTTATTATATGATCATGAAATCTATTGAAACAAATGTTGTGATACACTAGTAGTGTTCCGATTCAAAAACATTTATGTTTTGGCATGATCGACTTGGACACCCGGAATCAATAACGATAGGAAGGATTATTGGACATTCATATGGGCATCCTATAAAAAAAACCTGAAGATTCTTTTACCAAGTGAAAATACATGTGCTACATGTTCTTTTCTCAAGGTAAATTAATTATCAAACCATCATCAAGGTTGTTATAGAATCATCATATTTTCTCGAAAGAACTCAAGGATATATATATATATATATATATATATATATAACCTATTTATCCACTATGCAGACCTTTTAGATATATTATGGTATTGATTGATGCATCAAGTATATGGTCACATGTTTATTTACTTTCTAGTTGAAATATTGTATTTATTAGATTAATAACACAAATTATTAGACTACAGGTGCAATTTCCTGATTATCCAATCAAGAAAATTCAATCAGACAATTTTGGTGAGTTTTCTTCACTTTTATTGGAATTGATGTTGAACATCATATTGCTCATGCACATACTCAAAATGGTTTAGCATAATCATTTATAAAACACCTTCAAATAATTGTTAAACTATTACTTATGAATCAGAATATCTTACATCTATTTAGGGACATGCTATATTACATATTGCATCGTTGATTAGAATTAGACCAAGTTCTTACCATAAATATCCTTATTTGCAATTAGTTTTTGGTATACCACCAAATATATTTTATCTATGAACTTTTAGTTGTATGGTATATGTGCCTGTAACACCCCTACAAAGAACTAAAAGTTCATAATGTATAATAGGAATTATATTGGTTTTGATTCTCCATCTATTATTAGATTCTTTGAACCTTTGACTGGTGATATTTTTAAGGCGTGTTTTGAAGACTTTTATTTTTATGAGAACATTTTCTCGTCATTAAAAAAAAGAAAAGTTAATGCTTGAAACATAACAAGAAATTACTTTGAAAAACCTGAGTTATCTCAATTTGATTCAATGACAAATCAATATGAACTTCAAGTTCAAAAAATAATTCATTTACAAAATAATTAATTACTGGATGTTTTCACCAACAGTAAAAAAGGTGGTTAAGTCTCACATTTTAGCTGCAAATACTCAATCTAGAATTGAAATCTCTAACGAAAAAAAAATCCAATATAGCAACAAATAAATCTATACCATGCATAAAGCACGGAAGACTTATTGGCGCTAAGAATAAAAATCCTAGAAAACAAATAAATGATGTTACTTTTGAAGAGTCCTCGTCCACAAAATAGAAAATAAATATTGTGTCAAAACCATCTCCTAATATTGACCTTTCCAAAGAGAAACCTTCTGAAGAGGCATCTCCTAAATAGATTAAGGTGTATAGAAATAATGAGATCTCCATAAACTATGTTCATGGATGAGAAATTTTGGATCGAAAGAAAATTTTCATAAATAATGTATTTGCATTTGAAGTTGCTTTTGGCATCACCAAAAATGATGATGAAATTGAACCATAAACTGTTAAAAAAATATCAACATAGAAATGAGTAGTCAATGTGGAAAGAAGCAATCTAAACATAGTTAAACTCGGTTGTAAAACGTGAAATATTTGAACATGTAGTTCATATACCTAAAGTTGTTATGCTTATTGAATGTAAGTGGGTTTTCATTAGAAAACGAAACAAGAACAATGAAATTGTGTAATACATAATTGAATTCCTGACTACGTCTGATAAACAACCAATAAAACCATTACTGTAGGTGTATGACGCATACTAATTATCAAATAATTAAATTATTAATTATTTAGTTTTTCTATTATAGTCTTGATTACTCCTTTAAATCTTTAAATCAAGCAATCTCCCCTTCAATAATAATATCAGGCACTCCAAGATTTATTTAAATAAAAAAAATAAGAAATTTAAAATATAAAATTCCAAATAATAATTTCATATTATTACTTTTAGACCTTGTCAAGTTTATTTAAAAGAACATGAAAAAAAGTAGATGACCCTACATTTTTTTTTTCACATAACATGTAAAATGTAATAACCCATTGCAAACAATTTTACCATCAATCATTTAGTGATTGAACTACCCTGTTTGTTTTTGCGTTTCAAAAACGCTTTTGAAATTTTTTTATTTTTTTTTATTTTAAATTAATATTTTTTTGGTGTTTTTAGATCATTTTGATGCGTTAATATCAAAAATAGTTTTTTAAAAAAATATTATTTTGATATATTTCTGAGTGAAAAACACTTTGAAAAGCAACCACAACCACACTCCCAGATATTAGTTAGAAAATAACAAATTGTTTACTCTCAATATCATAATATTATAAAACGGCTTTTATTTAGAATTAGTTTTTTTTTATTATAACGATATTGTTTTTTTAATCCTAAACAATGTTATTTTAGATCCTTTAAACAAATTCATAAATTAGTCTGATCTAGTGACCCGCAGTTCAACCTGCCCATTCCATAAGAAAAAACATTTGAAATAATAATCTATTTCCCCTAGAAAAAAATTACATGTTAGAAGTAATCAAGAAAATATTGTGAAAAATTTATTTTGGTACTTTATAAAAGTAAAATTAAATTAAATCAAATTTTAAGGGATGGAATTAAAATAAAAAATATTTAAAATATAATATATAGCAATCAAAAGATTGAGAATTAAAATTGATATAATCAACAAATAACAATATATTTCTGAATTTTTCATAATTTCTGGAAAAGTTTTTTTTGTCTAAAATAAAAGGAAAAAACTCTCCTCAAAACAAAATCAAATTTTTTTTAACTGAAAAGTATTTTTTATTGATCAATTTTTCTAATATTACAAACATAAAAAATTTTAAAATTTTATTTTTTATAAAACAAACAGGGCTTAATTTTCTTGCATGGAGTAAGATCCGAGTCCTAATGAATACAGTTTCCTTAATTAAAAAACAAATGTAACGAATAAGGATAGTTTAAGTTATATTGTTCTTTCCAATTAACTTTGAAAAGATACTATACAAACAAAAAACAGCGAAACATCTAAAAATAAAAATAAAAATAAAGGGAAAGTTAAAATTTAAAACAGTACAACATAAATAAAATAATAATATTCTAATACAAAGAAAATATCAAATTAAGCATCATCTTTATTATATATATATATATATATATATATAATCTTAACCAAAAAATTAAGAATTTGTTATTCTGCTTTTAAAAATCCAAAAATATAGAAATGTCCATTTAACAAATCCAAGATAAGCAAAAATATAAAACTATGATATTTGCTTCATTTTATTCCATTACAAATGAAATAAAATGTTTGAGAATGTAATAATAATTATTTTTTAAAATGATTTTTTATTATAAAATGTATTAAAGTAATATTTTTATTTTAAAAAAATTATTTTTGATATTAATATATATCAAAATAACCCAAAAAATACTAAAAAAAATTATTTTTTATAAAACATTATTTTAACAACATTTCCAAACTGCATGAAAATGATCAACATTACATGAGACCCCATCCGAAAGCTCAAGTGCTCAGCTTCTCTCTCTCTAATCAGAGGAGTGCAACTCACGCCATAATTAAGAGCGTGGTTTATAACCTTTATCTCTCTAATTAACAAAGTGATTATCTTAATGAGCTTTTGAAAGAATCATAGCCTTTCCACTTCTTGCCAAATTGGCCTTGGTCAGACTTCAGAGAGGGCTTTGTTCACGCCGTCCGTACATTGTCGTCGCCTGTGCACTGGTCAAGCGCGAAGTTTTTTTTTTTTTTTCGCCAGGCTTAAATTTTAGTGTCGCTATTTGTGCACGTGTGAAACTTGGCCCGCTGCGTGCCATACTCATGCCTCCACGTTCCTTGCCCCTGGTCCACAGGAACCTCCCGCTCCACACCTGCCTAATTAATTAAAATTAAAGTTTGAGTAAATTAATATATAAAAAATAAAGAATTGCATATCTTAGCTATTTTTCATGTTTTTTGATGGGTAACAGAAATCTATTTAATTGCATAGCTTTGATTTATTGGATAGAATATTATACAATATACAAAATTAATACATATTTATATCTTAAAGTTGCATTGAATTTATATATTGTTGGATTTTTGTTAATACTTTTTTATCTACATATTTACACAGCATTATTTAATCATGTTTATTAGGCAGCATTTCATAATTATTTTTTCGATATAGTTAAGATATAAATGTGTTTAGTACAAGAAAGAAATGAAGACATAAATATAAAAACAACTTTTTAAAATAAATTTATGCTGTTTCAAAATATAAAAAAAAGATATATATATATATATATAAATAAATTTATGCTCTTTCCGGTTCTGTAGAAACTGGTGCCTTCATACTCTGGAAAGGCCACGTCTATTATCATTATCAAGTTGGGATCTCACTGTTATGCTGCTATTTTTAGGATTCTCATCTGCACAATGAACTCGAAAACTTTGGGCTGCTAAAAATGGAGGTTCACTATGAACATTTTAGCAGTGAGGTGAATGTTGGAAAAAGATAGTAAAAAAAAGAGAGAGATTAAGAGTAAAATAGAATTTTTATATTTTATTATATCTTGTCTGTCATCAACCAATCATGATACATATATAGTCACTTTATTTTATACATTATTACTAAATATAATTCTATCTCTATTTATTATTTGGTCTCGTCTCATTTATTTTAATTGCTTGTGTTTTTTTTATCTCAAAACACTGACCAAACGCTATTTAAGATAGTATCCCTATTTATTATTTGGTCTCGTCTCATTTATTTTAATTGCTTGTGTTTTTTTTATCTCAAAACACTGACCAAACGCTATTTAAGATAGTGCTTTGTTAAAAACAATAAAAAAATAGGGGGGAAATGTGAATGGTTGAAGGGAAGAATATATAGACATAATAAATTCAGGTTAACTCGACTGACCCTTTACTCGCAACATGAAATTAGGATAAAAAATAAACTTTCAAAAGAAGAATCGAACAAAAAAGACTGAAGTTAAATAATAAAACATTGAGTAAGAAAATACAAGTTAACTCAGGTTAACTTGAATAGCAAACACTCAGGACATCCCAATAAAAAAAAATGAAAAAATCACATGGCTCAATGACCAATAATTTTTCCACTATTCATGATCAATATCGATGAATAGGATAGAATGGAAGACTCCCCTTCATTATCAAAAATGAAAAAAAAAAGATCTAGAATATACTTTTATTGTTTATCAAATTTATGATTTCTATTGGTGCAAATCCAATTACCTTAATTTTCAATTGAAAATGCATGAGAATCCTCTATTGGTAGCAAATGATTATCAACATCATGGTAAAAATAGGACTTTGGCCATTGCACAATCTCTCAAACGCCATTTGAATGGCACATATGCCATTATGTGTTAACGAGTGTGCATCAATAATGTTTTTTAATAATATTTAAAAATATAAAATTATCAAGTCATTCTTAATAAAACTTAAAAATTACGACAAAACCAGTAAAAAAAGATCAAAACACCCTTACAAATAACTTTTGTTTTTTCAAATTGCAAGGTTAATTCCACTATTTTACTGTTTTTTTAAAAGAAAAGAAATAATGAAAAAGCCTCTATACATGTATATTTTGTTCTTTCTTTCAAGGGCATAGCCATAACTCTATTGCTTATTTTCTGAAAAGACAAGAGTCCATCACCCAAAGATTTTTTTTACTTTTGAAGGAAAAATAGTCATTATACTATAATAAAGAAAACATGTCCAGACCATTTTATCCCTAATAAATTTTTGTAATGATGAATATATTCTATGAAAGAAATATTTTTAACCCTTAAGAATCATTTTTTTTTTGGTAAGGACAAATTATATTTATACTATTTTAATCTATAATTTTTTATTTATTTCTAGAGCTATAATAAAAAATTAAACTCATTTAGTTTTTTTTTTTAATATGAAGCTCATCATTTTATTTCCTTTTTCTTTTTCAATTTTGTATTTAATAAATCTGAGCCCATCACGTTTGCTTCGTTAGTTTTTAAAAATTAGGCCCAATTCCATGTCTAACATGACCTCTTTTGTGAAAATATCTGTATAATGATCTTGAACAAGTACATAGTCACATCGGTGGTGTAGCTATTGGTTGAAATTGAGCTATGAACACGACAATTAGCTCTCAATCAAAGGAAAATGATTGTTTAAAAAAAAATTGTGAAAGGAAAATTAATAAAAATCATTAAACAAAGAGAGAATTTTATTGTAATTCTTCTTATAAAATAGTATTAATTATAATAATATTTTTTAGTTTTTTTAATTATATTATTTAATATTAGTTTTATTGTAAATCGAGTTTTATAATTTTTTTAATTTATTTTTATGATATTATTTTAATCGCATAACGTGAACTATGAGATTTAACGAGTTGATCCGAATTTTTTTCTTATTAATTTTTTTAAAAAATTCATTATTTAATATTAGATTATTTGAGAACTAATCTTTGTTATTTATTTTAATTTGCTTTATATAAAGTTATTATTATAAAAAAAATAAAATAAAATGAGATTTTATTGTATCTCTCCTCACTAAATACTATTAATTGTAATAGTGTTTTTTTTTCTGTAAATTATTTTTCAATTTCAATAATATTCTTCAATATTAGGTTTATTGAGGATTTAACTTTATAATTTTTTTAATTTACTATTCATGAGATTATTTTAATCTCATTATCTTGACTACGGATTTGACAGGATGACTCGAGATTTTTTTTATTGATTTTTTTCTCAAATTAATCTTTTAATATTGGATTGATTGACAACTAGGCTTCATTATTTGTTTTTTATAAGATTATCAATGTCTCATGAATCAAGTCACATGTTTGGCGGGTTAATTCAAATTGTTTTTTATATTGTTTTTTAATTAATTTTTTAATTTTAATTTTATATTTTAAAATTAAATTTGTTGGGAATTAAGTTTTATAATTTTTTATAATTTATTTTTTATGATATTATCTGTTAGGTTACAGTCAAATACGTCAATCTTTGTGTTTATACTATTGCATAGTTTTTTTTGACAAAAAAAAAAAGTATTTCCAAATTATCCCATGAATCGAAGGTCTCGTCATTTCTTTTCATGCCATCTTAGTGTTTATACATCACATCATCTTGCAGAAAAAAAAAACTTATTTCAATAAATGTCCCTGATATTATAAACAAATCCTATCCCTGTTCATAAGTTATAAATTAGTCCCTATAATTTTGTACCAAATTAAATAATATCTCTAATTAAAAAAATTAATTAATTAATCATTTTCCCTCTTTTCATGTTCTTTTGTAAAGCTAGAAATACTAATTTATAATTTACTCCCCAATTCATCTAACCATTTTATATGAAAAAAAACTACAAAGACATTCCCCACTTATATATGCATTTTCAATTAGGTCCCAAACTTTAAGATTTAAGCAATTATATTCTCAACTATCAAATTGCAATGAATACTCTTCATCCTAAAAGATATTAATATAATTTATTTATTATGTAAGTTTTTGCACTAACCATGAAATCAAATCAAATTTAAGCAAAATATCTTCAATCTTGAGTCTCTTAAAATTAACACCCGCCTATAAAATCAAACGTGATGATTAACTATTTTTTTTAAGCTCTAAGATATTATTTGTTTGCTGAAAAGTAATTTTTTTGAAAAGTGGTTTTCTTAGAAAACAGATTTCTTGAAAGTAAAATATTTTCTGATGTTTGGTAGAATCATGAAAAATAAGTTGAAAAACACTTTCCAGCGTTTGGCTATGTCATGGAAAATAAGCTGAAAAATAAATTGTTAATACTTTTTTTCACGTTTATTAAAATAATAAGGAACAAATCTTACAAATTAAAACGTTGAATGTGAATAAAATTAAAAAAAATATAATTTCATAAATTATCTCAAATAAAATAAATATCAATCAAAATAATAGAGATCAAATCTAATAGATAAAAAAGTTGAAAGATGATGAAATTAAAAAAAATTATAATTATATAAATTATTTCAAATAAAATAAATAACAATCAAAAGAATGAGAACCAAATCTGATAGATAGAAAATTTCAATTAAGAAAATGATAAAAGAAAAGCAAATAACAATCATAAAAATAAAGATCAAAGTTTATATAAAAATCAAATTCGAAGGGATGAAATTGAAAAAAAAATCAAAACAAAATATATAGCAATCAAAAGTTTGAGGATCAAATTTGATATAATCAGTAAATAACATGACATTCCTAAAATTTTCACTACTTCTGAAAAGTAATTTCTGCTCAAAATAAAAGGAAAATACTTTCCTAGAAACCAAGTTAAATTTTTCTTTGACTGGAAAATGTTTATCGTTGACCAACTTTCCTAATAATAAACAAACATAAGAAAGTTTGGAAAATGGTTTTCAGAAAATCACTTTTCGTGAAACAAACGAGACCTAAGTAATCAACTTTAAAATCAAAATATGATTAGGATGATTATACATTTAATTCTCCTACACTTACTGTCTGGATAAATTTCTTCCTCGATTAGTTCTTTACTATGAGGCCATGAGAAGCCAACATATTTGATAAAACCAATGTTCTCTCAGTTCCTTGACTTAGTTCCTTTACTATGAATTGTTTTTGCTAAAAATATTTTTTTATGTTTTTAGATCGTTTTGATGTGCTGATATCAAAAATAATTTTTTAAAACTAAAAAATATTATTTTAATGCATTTCTAAAAGAAAAACACTTTAAACCACAATTGCTACCACAATCCCAAACAAGCCCTTCATCAATTTACGAAGCAAGATTAGGGAGTTCGATTTACGTTTTAACAAGTGGATGGTGCGTATGTTAAGATTGTGAAATGTGGTGGAGGGAAATTTATAATGAAATCGGTGGACAAGATATGAAAAGCATAGTCATACAAAAAACCTTAGAAATTAAATGATGGGATAAATTCTACAATTTCTCGAAAAACATGTATATACTAGCTATTTCATCAACACTTCATCATGGGTCGGATAATTTGTTTTCAGAAAAAAATAACATATAGGCTTTTCCAACATATTTTTTCATATAAAAAATTCTCTATTATAAACCGAAATGCTTATACACGCATCTAATTAATCAATCGATATTTGATCAAGAGATAACTCAGATTAAGATATTTGATCTCACAACATGAGATATGTACTCAATTATGTCTGGTAAGTTTGTTCCTTAGAAAAAAAATTTGTTTAATCAAACAATTATCCGTGCCAATAAAAAGATTAAAAAAAATCCATTAGTGAAAGCAAATTGAATAAAATTGTGAAGCCCAACTATCAAACAATTCAATATTGAATGACAAAAAAGCAAAAAAATAAAATAAAATTGGTTAACCTACTAACCTTGTGACAATGGACACATGATTAAGATAGCTCCATATAAAGAAAAGTGAAAAAAAAATCAAAGATCAATTCCAAAAAAATAATATTAAAGGATTAAATTGAAAAAAAATAAATTTTCAATACAACAAATGCATGGTTAACCTGTTATGCCACCGCGGAAGGCAACGTTTGACCACCAAACACATGAAGAGAACACCAACGCATTTCTAATGCCACCGCAGAAGGCAGCGTTTGACCACCAAACACTGCTGAAGATGCCGCCCAAAAAGCGCCTGCATGGTATGTGCTAGCCATCTTTTTATTAATATTTATATTTACTAAAAGACCAAAGCGCCCCTTAGTCTTCCCAAGTATAACAAAAAAGCCAAGAGTAAAAGATGAAAGAGCCCTCTGTAAGGAAACTTTAATTTTTTTGATACTGAGGATGGTTAAATAATCTTACTGTGTATAAAAACAAAAATCTTCATAAAGCCCCTCCACCAACCTGATTGTATAAAACAACAAATACAAAAATATTAAAATGTATTTGACCACTAGTGAATGAGATTTTACATTTTTATGGTAATTTAGTCACTTTACTATTCATAAAAAGTTGAAAATACAATAAAACTCTACATATTAGATTTAATAAATTTTACTCTAGAGATAATAAAGTTATTTTACTATGCATAAAAGATGTGAAAAGACCGATCTACCCCATCAACATGGTAATAACCAATGAACCCTTTTGCTAAGAGTAAAATTAGCAAAATACCGTGAGTTGCTACATTATTTGACCCACATGTTTTAGGCTTTTTTGTTTTTATTTTAATATTTAGTACAAATTTCAACTTTAGTAAATTGATAGTGTACAAGTATGTGCCATAAATAACTAATAAATAAAAAAGAAGGAAAAGGCATAAGAAGATCATGTTGACGATGGTTATGTGATACATTACTTCATTTGCCAATAATTAAAGTACTACCAGATTTAATAGTTTTATCAATGAAATTTTTTTATTAGTATTTACATTAGTAGTGCATCGGTACGTATGTTACCGACGAACTCATGGACAGAAACAGTCTGTCAGAAAAACTTTTGTCGATAATTTATGAACTGTAGATGAGTTCGTCAATAATAAATATACCGATAGATTTATAGACAGATAAAGCATGCCAAAAAAATTGCCCAATTTATTCCATTGGTAAATATAATATATCATCAACAGAATATCATCTGTAATTCTTGTTAGTGCATTACCAATAGCAATGATATTTGCAGTAATTCTTTTTCAAATCTTTGGTTTTGTCGGTAACTCCATTAGTAATAGTGACATTTACAATAATTATTTTCCAACTTTTTGGAATATACTGATAGAGTTGTGCCATCGATAACCTCGTCAATAATATATATATATATATATTGAATAAAAATAAAAACATAATTAAAATAAAATAATTTATATAAAAATAAAATATTTTTTAAAATTTAAAAATTTATATGTTTAAATACAATAAATCTAAAATAGAAACGGTGTTGGAGGAAGAGAATGCTGGTTGTCATCAAAACCGCGATGCCAATTAGGGGGTGTATATAAATCACCCATATGTGATTTCGTCTCCATTACCAATCGACAAAATTCTTCATAATCAATAGTGAGTTGTTCATATTTATCATTAAGACAGGATGTCTAATTTGATACCTATTAGTCTAACATCGTCGCAAACTCTAAAATTTGAATGCTCAGAATTGATTGCGAGCATTCAACTGTTGGAAGCACAATGAGTCGTTTGCAAGTTATCAGTTGTAGTGTTAGAGAGTCCATACATCCAAATTCAATTGGGCCCATTGGACGATCCTGCCTCCAACCATAAATCCAAATCGATATCTAGATCGATCAAATGATCATCCCCGTATCTCTCATACAACCGGTTGTTATATGTATCATGGAAAGAAAAGATAAATTCATCAAATTCAAGGAAATAATAGCTTAAGAAAAAAATGATTGAAAATCAACATACCACAAAATGTTGAGCTTAACAATGAACTGCTACACTCCTTTTTAGTGGTCATCACTCTACACATGGGCTTCAAGAAAAAGCTTCATCGAGTTTGGTTCGCATCCAAGAACCGTAGCTTGCAATAAAGAAAATGTTGTGAGTAAAATATATTTACAACAAACAACTAATTAAAAAATTAATATAACAAAAAAATCCTACCATTCGCTTCGCATACAAAATGAACAGAATGAAGTCGCAGGTGTGCGTGGTAATGGAACCGTGAACACTCTAGTTTTGGTTATCCATACAGGATTGTGACTATCAAATGAAACACACGGATGTCATGTGTTGAATGTTTTCCTCCCATACAACCTCTGAGACGTACGGCGGTTTGAAATCCTTCCAAACCACCACATCATTCCATCCTAAAAGCTCTCTTTCTTTCATATGTTTTTTGGTGTTCTTTTGCACCTCATACTGAAAATCACACGAACTATATGGTACAAATTAATTATATGTTAGTAAATGAAAAATAAAATTTTAATATTTTTTAAAAAATATCCTTTGATCATACTTAATTACAGCGTTATTCTCTCAAACCCACATCGCAAAATTATTATTAGATCTCTCCCATTCAATTTTTTTCTTGAAGTAAAAATTTATAAAAGGAGAATTTCAGTAATTTCAATAAACGGTCCAAATTAACATAAAAAATATTTAAGTTAATACTAATATTGAACCTTGAACATCATGCATTGCCTTGAGGTTTCCATTCAAGATATTTGGAAACCTTGCTCCATTAAAACAATGGAATTTTCATGTCGTTGTGAAAGCAAAACAAACTTACGTTGAAAGATCATCCTTCTACTGGGCCTCGTGCTTACGGGTAAATGGATCTCGTTGTGAAGAGACCCCCTTTGACATTGCGACATCGCACTCAATGAGCCCACATCCTGAGTCAATGCTTGTGCCTCACGTGCCTGTTCTTGTTTGGCACATAATGACTGATGGTCATCAACATTACTGTTAGAAGAAGTACAATAATCATATATTTGCGACGTGCAATAAACTTTTCCTTAGGCAAATACACAAATAAAGGATAAAAAAAATTAAATGATTCTTATTTTTTAAAAAATGTTCAGCGACATCTCTCATATATAGGAGACCATCCAAATTTTTAAATCTGTAAATACACAGCATATATCCTATAAAGTAATTGATTTTATTCAATTTCTTCTAACAATTTAGCATAATTCAATTTCATAGATAATTTTATTCTCTACGTGATAATATTTTTAATCATAAATTTATTACAAATTATTCTAAATTTACAAAAAATAAAAATAATAATTAAAATTAATCCTATACAATTAATTGAAATTGAGCAACAAAATTGAAAATAAAACAACTAAAATTCAAAAAAATAATGAAAAATTATTACAATAGCAACTAAATTTCAACATAATTATTTCTAAGTGATAATATTTTCAATCCTAAATTTACAAAAAATTATTCTAAATGGCACAAATACTAAATAATAATTAAAATTAATCACGCGCATTTAATTGAAATTGAACAAAAAAATTTGAAAACAATAACTAAAATTCAACAAAATAATACAAAAATTATTTCAATAACAACTAAGGCCATGTTTGTTTCCCGGAATTCACTTTCCGGGAAACCACTTTCCAAACTTTCCTGTGTTTGTTTGCTATTAGGAAAGTTGGTCAACGGAAAACACTTTCCGGTCAACGGAGAACACTTTCCAGTCAACGGAGAACACTTTCCGGTCAACGAAAAACACTTTCGAGTCAAAGAAAAATTTGGTTTAGTTTTCAGGAAAGTGTTTTCCCTTTGGCTGTGTTTGTTTTCCGGAAAGTGGTTTCCGGGAAACCACTTTCCAAACTTTCCTGTGTTTGTTTG
>Ga0325404_1001268_pt1 | contig 26763 bp, 15 predicted proteins | sample PopdelMetagenome_18_FD_205664 | JGI IMG/M metagenome (GOLD analysis project Ga0325404, IMG submission 205664) | Populus deltoides microbial communities from Bellville, Georgia, United States - Xylem-Control-R1 | ecosystem: Host-associated > Plants > Phyllosphere > Stem > Wood/Secondary xylem...
TCTTGTGCGCAGCATTTGATCTACTGCTTGAAGCTTTGTAGTTCCTGGTATATAGGAGATCATAGATGGAGGAGGGACCCCGTACACAGCTTCAAATGGAGAAACCTTCGTTGTTGAATGAATGGTCGTGTTGTAACCATATTCAGCCCAAGCCAGCCATTCCATCCATGCCTTTGGGTGGTCGCAAGTGAAACAGCGCAGGTACTGTTCCAAGGTCCGATTAACCACTTCGGTTTGGCCGTCCATGTGCGGATGGTAACTGGAGCTGTAGTTAAGTGTCGTGCCATGTAGCGTGAATAAGGACTTCCAGAAGGAGCTGATGAAGATTTTATCCCGATCACTCACTATAGAACGCGGCATGCCATGTAATTTGACCACATTATTTAAGAAACATTTCGCAACCGTCACTGCAGTGTAGGGATGTTTAAGTGGCATAAAATGGCTGTATTTGGAGAGCCGATCCACCATAACCATGATAACACTATAACCTTGCGAAGATGGTAAGTCCTCGATAAAATCCATAGATATGTCCGTCCAAATGCGTTGTGGGATTGGGAGAGGCTGAAGTAACCCCGCTGGCCTTAAAGTTTCATGTTTACAACGCTGGCACACCTCACATTCTCTAATGAAGTTCTTGACAGATGTTCGTATGCCAGGCCATAGAAAGCTGGAGGAGATGCAGGTCAAGGTCTTCAAATAGCCAAAATGTCCACCTACAGGGGATGAATGCCCATCGGCCAAAACAGCAGGTAACAAAGAGGATGTAGGACTCAAGTGTATCCTCCCTGTTTGCATCCAAACCCCATCTCTTTGAACCAGTTTTAAAGTGGGACTGGTGGCCACAGTGTTGTAATAGGGCTGCTGCTGGACTTCTTGTTGTAGAGTTTCCTACCAGTCTGTAATAGGAGCTGATATAACGTGTAATTGTGCTGCTGCCACGCGAGAGAGAGCATCAGCTCCCTGATTTTCCTTGCCCTTGCGATACTGAATGCTGTAATCGAACCCCATAATCTTCGGCAGCCAACGAGCTTGAGAAGGGGTGGTAAGTCGTTGCTCAAGAAGGTACTTCAAGCTTTGATGATCGGTCTTGATCACAAAGGTTCTGCCCAATAAATACGGCCGCCATTTCCGCACTGCCTTCACTACTGCGAGCATCTCCTTGTCATACGTTGACAGTAATCTAGCCTTGCCCTTCAAGGCCTCACTGTAATAAGCAATTGGCTGATTGTCTTGAGATAAAATTGCTCCCAAGCCATCATTACACGCATCACACTCCACTGCAAATTGCTGTGCAAAGTTTGGAAGTCGCAGCACAGGCGGGGACGTGAGGGCTTGCTTCAGTTTATTGAAAGCCATGAGCGCCTCCTCAGACCAGCGAAACCCCTCCTTGGATAGGAGCTGATTTAATGGTGCAGCTATGACGCCAAATCCTCATAAATTTTCGGTAATATCCAGCCAAACCGAGAAACCCACGGACATCCTTGGGAGTTGCTGGAATTGGCCAATTTTGGACGGCTTGGATTTTGGCAGGGTCCACTGCTACTCCTTCGGCAGAAATGAGGTGCCCCAAATAACCCACGGTAAGCACTCCAAACTGGCATTTTGAGAGCTTTACATACAGCTGGTTGTCCGAAAGAATACGCAGCACTTGACGGAGATGTTGTAAGTGATCCATCCAAGACCTGCTATACACCAAAATATCGTCAAAAAATACCAATATAAATCACCGTAAATGAGGGCGAAAGAGGTCATTCATGAGACTCTGAAAAGTTGCTGGGGCGTTTGTCAATCTGAATGGCATGACCACAAACTCGTAGTGACCGTCATGAATGCGGAATGCGGTTTTTGGAATGTCTTCCGGCTGGACTCTAATCTGGTGATACCCGGAGCGCAAGTCCAGCTTTGAAAAGAACTTCGCGCCATGTAATTCATCAAGCAACTCATCAATGACCGGAATGGGAAACTTGTCTTTAATTGTGATTTCATTGAGCGCCCGATAATCAACACAAAATTGCCAAGACCCATCAGCCTTTTTAATCAACAAAACCGGAGAAGAAAAGGGGCTGCGACTGGGGCGAATAACTCCATATTGTAGGAATTCCTTGACCAGTTTTTCAATCTCATTTTTTTGATAGTGCGGGTACCTGTAAGGCCGGCTATTGACTAGAAATTTATTGGACATCAAGGGAATTTGGTGGTCATGGCTGCGCGTAGGAGGCAGCGTTGTAGACTCCTGGAAAACATGTGCAAAATCTGAAAGGATGAGATTGAGGTCAGGTGACCACGCTGAGGCTGTCTTTGGCATTGTCTCCGTTTCTATATGCACAAAATACCCCACACCTGATAAGTGGATCAACTCCTTATCACTTAGGGGAGCGAGTTCAATGTTTGATAGTCCTCTCAATGTGTACGTCTGGCCTTCTTGTTTAAATGACATGATGAGCTTTTTGTAATCGGTCTTGATGGGGCCTAAAGTCTCCAGCCATTGCACTCCTAATACGGCTTGGCAGGCTGCCACTGGAAGCACAAGGAAGTCTGCGCGAACAATGATTCCTTGAATCGAGAAAGAAAGGCCTAAGCACCGCCGAGTACACTCAATAATCTCCTTGTTCCCAACTGTGACTTGGATGGTTTTGCCGCGAATAACATGTAGTCCCAATTTGGTTGCCGTGGACTGATTAATAAAATTATGGGTGCTTCCCCCATCAATGAGCACTGTCACAAACGTGTTTCCTGCTCTACCAATGACATGGAAAGTCTGTGGGTGGTTTGTTCCCACCAGAGCATGAAATGATATCTCTGGAATGTCTTCCTCAGGCGTCACAATCTCCATGTCCACATCGTCTCCTTCCTCCTTCTGCTGCACATCCACCATCATGAACAACTGAGGCCGTGAACAACGATGCCCGGGAACATATCGTTCATCACAATAGAAACACAACCCTTTTTCACGTCTCTCCCTTGCCTCCTGACCTGTTATCCATCGAATTGGTGCAGTTGGGTGAGTTGTTCGTTGAGCCGGGGCAGGACCCAAGAGTCCCATGGTGTTTGTATGTGGTGGTTTCGGCTGGAATGAAGGTGTTGTCGCTGGTCTGACTGGATTGTTGAATTTCCTTTGGAATTGATTTCGTTCTTCAATTAAATGAGCCACACTAATGGATTCGGAGAGAGTTTTTGGTTGCTTAACTCGAACATCCAAACGAATTTCATCTTTTAATCCCGCAATAAAACACCCCACCAGGAAATTTTCTGGGAGGTCATCAACCTTGTGAGACAGTTTCTCAAAGGCTTCTTGATATGCATTCACAGTCGTGGTTTGCTTAAGTCTGGACAATGCTTCTGACGGATCATCATACTCAGTTGGTCCAAAACGGTGGAGAAGGGCTGAGACAAACTCATTCCAGCGTAATTGTCCCTTGCTTTTCGTATACTAACGATACCACTGCAAGGCGACACTCGACAGATGAAATGACGCCAATTGTACTTGTCGTGGAGCGTCAATGTTCTGGAACTCAAAGTATTGTTCTGCCTTAAATATCCAGCCAGTGGGATCCTCCCCTTCTCCAGAATAAGTTGAAAAATTCAACTTGAGGGTAGTGTGGTTTCTGTCGGCATTGAAGGTTGCAGACGACCTGTCGTGAGAAGTACTTCCCCCAGCAAAAGGATTTACTTCCCTCTCACTGGAACGATGGGAATGGGCGATCCTCATCGCTTGTAGCTCTGCCATGACTCCTTGAAGGGCGTCGTTGACTCGATTGAAATTGTGATTCAATTCGTCAAAATTGGCGTCGTGTCGTCTAAAAGTTTCTGTGATCTCAGCACGAAACTCCGCATTAGTTTTACCACGCGTGTCCATGGATTGAACAGCTCTGATACCACTGATAAGATAGGATTTAGAGGAAGAAGAGATAATAAGAGAAAAGGTGATTGTTTATTGATTGCATGCCTTTCCTCTCGAAACAGTGAGCCTAAATAGGCCATTCTATACAACTGTAAACTAAATAATAGGAACTCCAGTAGTGGAGAGCTGAAGACTAGGGATGCTCTTGCTAATCCCGTTACTTATTCTCTGACCCATTCAATTACTTAATTAAACAATGAAATATTAAACAATGAAACAACCAAAACATAAAGTAATTCCACATAGACTCTCTCCATGTAGTAGTAGCAAGAGATCCACGTGCCCAATGCTCTTATCACAATAGAGAAGTATATTGATTGTACTCAAATTCAGCTACTTACATCTCTATCTTCTTAATTTCCAAAACCTTATTTATAAGACATAATCGGATCTCGAGTTATACAATAAGGTAGCTCTCTTGAAATTCAAGTTCGAGACCTCTAATAAGTTTGAGATGAAAGCTACTTAGAATACACTCAGAGACGAGTACTTGTGTATTTTGTTCTTGGAAGTAACATATTATTCCTGACTTTCAGCCATATAAGTGCAACAAGAGATTGGTTTTGTCACTGAATCCACTCCCTCACTGTGGTCTACTATCTAACAGTGGAGTTTGTGAAATATGCAAGAAAAGATGGGCTGAGCCAGAACTTTATAATTACTGCTCTAGCTATTTCTTGCAAGGTACTGATACTACTATGATATGGAGCATGTTAACTTTTCCTTCTTTTTTTTTGAACCTAACTTCTAGTGATTTCTTTAACACTATATTTGACTCCTACAGGTTACAGCATTTGCAAGGAAGTCAAGTGATTTTGTTCCTCCCTTTCTTTCCCTCCAGGCTCAGACCATGAAAAAAAATGAAGAAAGAATCAAAACCTGAGAAACCAAAGCAAAAGAGGAAAGGAAAGCCTTGCAGGGCTCCCTTTTTTTAAGAGACTAACATGGGTTTGTCAGTCTCCTATAATTATTAGTTCTATTTTTAAATTACTATAAAATTCAATGATCTAACTCTGTCAATTTAATTAGGTTATAAATATCAGAAAAAGTCAAGATTACTAAATAAATCTTGCAATTATCTCATGCTAGTGTTGTAGCCCAAATTTTTACCTGTATATATTTTGAAAACAAAAGGGGAAAAAATGTCTTTTCAATCATTTTAGCTATTTTAATTTTTTTATTATTATTTAATTATTGTGTGTCAAAACATCTTGAAAAATTAAAAAAATTTAAAAAATACAAAAATAAAGGTAAAAATTAGGTAAAATACAAAAATAAAACATTGAATAAGTAAAATGATAAAATTACTAAAATTTGATCGGACTCTAAAACAAATCAGACAAATGCTAGGGGGCAATCCCCATCTTCTTTGAATAAAGGTAACCTTTATTAATGCTAATCACAAAACTAATTTAGGAGAAAAACACATGGTAAAGGTAAACTTTCATAAGAAAGGATGTGATAAGAGTGATATCGTTCTTTATTTAGGCATAACTAACCCCTCATCTGAATATCTGGAATCAATGTTAATTTTTAGAATCTCTAATTTTCTCTAATTACTAGATGGCAACTCCAATCTTCCACGATATACATTTTTTGCCCCCACCACGATGTCCACTGAGATGCGACACCTAGTTTATAACCAATAATATATGTAAATTTTGTTATTAAACTTGTAGCTTGTCTATGTAGTGCAATGCTTGATCAAATTCAGTTTATGGCAGATATGGATTCTAAATCTTTCAGTTAATGCTGACATTTGTCAGGTTGTTATCTTATCAGTAAAGATAGTTTAATGCCATCAAATGTTGAAATCCAAAACATTATGCAAAATTGCCTCATGACATCCTTGCAATATGGTATGCAGAAACTTAGCATAACAACAATGACAACGAGACATATAATAACACATTAATGATGCAGTAGCAACATGAAACTATCATATATATACCTCTCCTTCCTAAGGTAGTCCATAGGTGGTATTATACAAGTCATTAACACTTAACTAAATTACCATTTCAGAAGTAGTATGCAATATTTAATTACAGGGAAAGGATTTAAGAAAAAAAATGCTAACATCTCATAATTAATAGAATTAGGTCATTTAGTGGTAGTGGTGGTGGTGGTGATGTTCCAAAATCCAATATGTGTAGGAGTAAGGCTTATGTGTTGGATACTTGTTTAATATTTAGGTTATAGCAATCTGACCTATTCATCTTAACCAAGGTGGCTGGCAGCTTGTACTTAGCACTGCTAGACCAAGGTAATGGGTACCTATAAAAGATAACTTTTTATAGATTTAAAGACTCTTAAATGCTGAAGTAAGTATCATTTTAGGGGAAAAAATATACAATGATATTTTAGAGTTATGGTCTTTGAAAAGATGTGTACTAAAAATGTTAAGAATGAATGGAATGTATATAATGTCTAGAATGTATCGAACCTGAACCTCCAGCTCGAAGGATTTATGGGTATTTATAATCTATGAGTTCTGTTTTTTTGTGGAGAAAAAGATCTGAAAAGTAATTTACGTCTGATAGTTTTAATGATGGATAAATATCATTTACACATTATTAATGAAAGATAAATATTCCTTACACATTATTAATGAGGGATAAATATCCCTTACATATCATTAATATCGATGGAATAACAATATGTCTTTAGAAGACTTTAATATACCTAAGGATGTTGAGAGATGAGTATCATTGACCTTAACATTTTATGTTAAGGATTACAATAAAAAAAAAACAAAGTCTTATGGCCAAATATGGCTAAAAAGATCGTTAGTTCTGCATCCTTTCAGGCTTGGCATAATACCGAATCCAGAGATATTGGGTCTCGCAACTCCCCAAACCCACATCTTATTGGGCTTAGCACATAACTAAACCCAAGGATATTAGGTATGACAGCTTACGAGACCCACATATGCGTTAAGCCCAAGGATATTGGGTTATCACCCTGCCTTTGATCCTTTTTAAACATAGATTCACGTAAAAATAACATATATAAAACAAGTTAATCCATCAATAGCCCCCCCAAATCTTTGTGTATTGAATACCAAAAGATTTAAAAGGTTATCAACTTTAATAAGTCTTTTTACCTAAGAGTTGTATGTCCCATTAAAGAGAGACTTTTTACCTTCCCTATGCGGTTTATTTATCCCTTATAGAACTGTTGGGATTCGTTATAGTTAGTTGGCTTGTCCTTATTTAAAAAGAGGTATTCTTTGGAAAACAAAACAATGATGTGCATTCAATATAATACTTCAGTAGATTTCTAAAGATCCTAGATGGCATGAAAAGTAATCCATCCAACGTTGAGGGTGAAACATTGTTTTCTGTAGTCATTCCTGCTTCCATCTTTTCTTTTACTTGTACTCTTTATAACTTCAGAAAAAATAGTTTTGTTGAAAAATCCTCGAGCTAGTCTTGCCCTAATCTGAGAAGAAAATGTTTTTCTAGGTATTTCCTACAAAAATCTTATTTCTTCTTCTCTTTGAACAACAAAATGGACAAAAAAAATCAGATGTGACCCTAGGAATAGGGATATTGTTGTCACCTTTAGTAAGGAATTCAGGTTCTAACCTGAATTTGGAGGAAGTAGCAAGGGACAAAGATCCATTAGACTAGGCCCAAGAATTAAGGGTGAATCCCAGTGTATACCCCTAACAGGGGGAAAATAATTCTCCCCGTTAGAGAAGTTCTTTTCTTACCACTACTAGGGAACTTTAAGGGAGAAAAAGGTTGTATCAAACCCCTAAGGATGATTCAATCCCTCTACTTAGAAAAATTTTCAAATGTTTGTATAGATCCAACACCTATACTTAGTAAAATATTTCAAATTTTAGCAAGAATTATTCTTTGAACTTGAATTAAACTTTGAACTTTTCCTAACCTTAATAGGATTTAGAGGATTCGCTCCCTATCTGGAACCGAAAGGAAAATCTAGGTTACAAGTATATCCTTATTTGGTTGAATGAATTCATATTGAGTTAGCAAAATGCCCCTAGGCATTATATGAAGATTGATGATGTTGTACTAAGGAAACAAAGTCAAATTCTTTGGAGAATTTGGGAATATTGCTTTAAGTATATCATATCAATCATTGGCAAAGTGAATTGTATAATCGCACTAAAAAGACTAGATCAATCTTATCCTTTATAAGTTAGGGCTATTGCCATAGGGATATGGGATATCGTATTAATCTTTGCCAAGGTAAGTTGTACAATCATATTAGGGAGACCAAGTTAATCTTATGCTTAATGAGTTGTGCAATCGTACTAGAGAAAGACTGTGTTAATCCCTTCTAAGGTAAGTTATAAAATAACATTAAGGAGATCAACTCAATCTCATCCTTGGTGAGTTGTGCAATCACACTAGGAAGATCGTGTTGATCTCTACCAAGGTAAGTTGTGCAATAACATTAGAGAGACCAAGTCAATCTCATCTTTGATGAGTTGCGTAATTGCATTGGAGAGACTATGTTGATCCTTTTCAAGGTAAGTTATGCAATGACACTAGAGAAACCGAGTCAATCCTATTCGTGGTGAGTTGAAGAGACACTCTTAGGCATAACCTAAAGGAAATGAAGAACATTGTCATTCTAAATAAATTATCCACATAAAAAAAAATTACATTCTTAGTCATTGACTATTATACATTTTTATTGCCCTCTGAGATATAACTTACTTGATGACCTGGGTTTTCGATTTATGCTAAGATCATGGTCTCAGTTCCTTTGGTGATGAGATAATAAAGTTTATCTAGTAGATGTCTTTAGAGTAGTTGACTCATTTTTTCTTAAATAGTTGCCAAATAGACTTCACATGTTTTACAATTTCAACCAACACTCTATTTATAATTGCTAAAAGCTTTAATCTTTCAAGGTTTTGATGACATTCGTGAATGTTGAAAAAAAGTGTAACCTAGATTTGTTTGCCTCACCAAGTCCCCGGGTAAAGAGAGGAAATCATGTTCTGATTTTACAGCAAAAAAATATTGTGTAGCCTTCTAATTCTTTTACAAATAGTGCGCATCTGGTATTCATAGTATATCAGGCATTCCAAGTTTATTTTGAAACATTCTTAATCATTAAAATAGTCTTTCCTGCTAAAGCAATTTTATTGGTACCATCAACGAGATCATAAGATTGCATACCATTCTCCTAGTTGACTAGTGTCATAGCCCTACGAAGCTTCTCTGGGTTGATATATTGGTGCTCAATGAGGAGTCAAACCTGATTGAAAAGTCAATGATGCTCTGATATCATAGTTATGCTAGCAGCTGTAGAGAGGTCCGTGATACATTTTATCTCAGATGTATCATGATCGTCTATCATTAATAGTTGATGAGGGATGTCAAAAACCTATTCTAGAAGAACATTTGACTACTTTTTTTTATCTTTTCCCACAAACAACGCCAATTGATGATATTTCAAAATCCAATATGCTCAGGAGCAAAGATTATGTGTTGGATAATCGGTTAATCTTGAGGTTCTACAATCTGATCCATTCTCCCTAACCAAGGTAACTGGTAGCTTGTACCTGGCGGCTGGTAGTTAATACTTGTAAAAGGTCTTTTATTTTATATTTAAGGACTCTTAGATGTTTAAGTAATTATATTTTTTTAGAAAAAAAATAATACAATGATATTTTAGAGAGATAGTCTCTAAAAAAATATGCACTAAAAAATATTGAGAATGAATGAAATGTATATAATGTCTAGAAGGTATCAAATGTGAACCCGCAAATCAAAGAATTTATGAGGTATTTATAGTCTATAAATCATGTCTTTTATAGAGAGAAGGAACTGGAAAGTAATTTCCTTCTAATAGTATTAATAAGAGATAAATATCTCTACACATAATTAACGAGGGATAAATATTCCTTATATGATAGTATTAATGATGGATAAATATCTCTTACACATTATTAATAAGAGATAAATATCTCTTACATATCATTAATGAGAGATAAATATCTCTTATATATCATTAATAATATTGATGGAATAACAGTAAGTTCTTAAAAGACTTATATATCTAGGGGTATTAAGAAATGGATATCTTTGACCTTAAGATTTTATGTTAAAAATTAAAAGAAAATACAAAGTCTTGTGGCCTTATATGATGGTCTAGAAAGATCGTTAGTTCTACATCCTTTTAGGCTTGGCGTTATGCCAAGCACAGGAATGTTGGGTCTGGCAAGCACATATAATTGGGTTCATCGTGTAGATGAGTCCAAGAATATTAGGTTATTACCTTGCCTTTCACCCTTTTAAATATGGATTCAGGCAAAAATAACGTATATAAAATACATAGATCCATCACATGGTATGTTATAGGCTCTTCAAATCTAACCTTATAAAAGTAGCACCATCATACAGTATAATTGTTCTCCATTTTGAAATAGTAAATGCATTACAGAATATGACCTGTTTGGAATTACGGTAGCGATGACGGTTGCGGTTGCGGTTCAAAGTGCTTTTGGTTTAGAAATGCATCAAAATAATATTTTTTTTAAAAAAAAAAATTATTTTTAAAATCAGCACATCATAACAATCTGAAAACATAAAAAATAATTTTTAACAAAAATTTAAAAAAAAATTGAAATTTGAGGTAATGTGATTTTAACCACGTTCTTAAAGATAATGTTCTTGGCTGCCTGCACAAATTCCTGGTGTGCGCAGTACATATATCATTATAAATCATAACTGCAGTGATCATACATGTATACAAGAAAAAAGCCGTTAGGGCTTCAAGAATAAATTATGCCTATTGATTAATAGCATTCTAACTAAGGAATAAACTGGTATAATTAACAGAAAATATGTAGGAAATGAAAATAATAGGAGATATGGGCTAAATTTACTTGTATAAATGTTACGCACTGGATCTATTTCACAGAAGCTTAAAACTACAAAAACTGGAAAAAAAAAGTTAAAATATGTAGCAAGAACAAGCAACAGGAAATCAAGTTTTTCAGAATCATTTTTCTGAAAACAAGTAGTTCGGTGATCAGCACCACAAAGTTTTGTCTTTTGAAAAAGACAATCCAAGAGTTGCAGTACTAAAATGGGGCAAACCACAACAAAAGAAACTCTATGATCGAAAAAAGAAGCATATGGGCATATGGAGTTCAAGGTGCTTAAACCAAGCTCAAGTTGGATAGGGTTAGTCAACTGAATCAGGATTCTGCAGCTGAATACGAAAATGCAAATTATACCAAACAATTTGTTTGCTCCCTGAATATCTAAAAGTCACAACCGTTCTTATGGTTTACCATAATCTGTATATCGCCTATCACAGCTGTTTAAGTCTGAAATTTGAAAAGAAGGCATATATAGACATGTCATCCATAAAAGAAACTCATAGTCATTCCCATGCTGTATCCTCCATTAAAAAGAACTGCGTTCTGCATTTCATGTAGTATCTTCCACTTACAAAATGTACAAAACCTATTTCATGTTGTTTGTGTACAAGAATCATGCTGTGTGGTTGTGAGGTTCAGGTATCAAAACATAGAAAAACATGTTAGTCCTTACCGAACAGTCAATGAACAGGGGCATTCTTGCTGTCTTGAATCACATGGGTTGCTGGTTCCACCAAATTCTGAATTTGAATAGTTCAACGTCATATATAAGAAACCACATCAGCAAAGATATCAGAACCGGGCACTAGAGGCTCGTTGGACAATACCTTCCAACAATTAAAAAAAAAACTAAAATAACATCAAGATAAACATTAAAAAAAAATCATTGGCTTGGTTTCACATGAGTTTTGATTAAGTAAGATGAGTTTAATTAAGTTAATTTCCTAAGTGGTTCAAAATAAAACCTAGCTTAAGTTAGGTTTTAGATAAACGGGTCATAAGATCAACCTTTCTGATAAGCCAAGTTTAATAATTATGCTAACTACTTTATCAATCAAATCAAGATCTAATGGTCTAGATAAACCTTAACTTGTTGCCCATCTCATAATCGCCCATATTTAACAAACACAAGCTAAGAAAATGACAATAATACCCCCAAATTTGAACACCCCAAAATCCCAATATAAAGCAACAAATATCTTCCATGAACATGGGCATTATCGAAATAAAAAAAAAAAACATTTCAGGAAATTTAATGGAGAAAAAACCAATCAACGGTGAGATAAACTCTTAACCCATCACACATCCCATGCGACTACCCATTCACTAACAAACCTAACCCAATTTGACCATTATACTTTCAATCTCAACACTCAACAATCCAAAACAAATAGAAAATATCTTTCTCATCAAAAGTATTATTGTAAAAAAAGTGTATTTTTAAAAAATTTCTTGTAGGAAGTAACCAACACCCTTTTTCATTTCGTTGAGAGAATTCCTCTTTCTTTCCCTACAATTTCTCTCTCTAGTGCTCTTTTAATGAAAAAAACTTCAAGAACCAAAAACATAACTAAGAAGAGTGATAACTTATCACAGGTTGAATTTGGCAGAGCTGAATTCTAAAAGGAAGGAAGAACATTCACCAGATAGAGGGTTTGCTTTCAAATTAAAATGACTGTTAGACAATATTACCGTTAGGATTTATTTTCATAGCCATACATTGTGTTTTAATTAGTACAAAGTTTGTTAAGAAAGAATGTCAACTGTGGCCAAAAGAGAGAACATAGGTAGTTATTTTTTTCATATAAGAATTTGTAATAAAATTGGCAAAAAAGAAAAAAAGAATACAACGATGAATGAATAATGACATTTTATGTGAACTCTCTCTCTCTCTCTCTCTCTCTCTATTCTTTCTAACAAAATATTCTCTCTTATCTTCTTGGGGTTAGCTGCTAGCCTCTCATTCTTTAAGTTCACCTAGATAGAATCCCGGTTGGATCTATTTCAATCCAACTTGTAGAAAGTGGTATAAGAGCCACTAATATTTGGATGCAGGTTATGGCTCCTGACACTCGATTCTAAGATCTTAAAAGGTTAGAAGAATCCTTAAAATCTACAAGCAAAGAATAATTACAAAAGTATGAATATATTATGAAACTATTAGAGATATATGATCAACAACTGAAAGATATTAAGTCCACCCATGAAGCCAAGTTTGGGAAGCTTAAAAAGCTTATTAGTGAGTTATCTTACCAACAAAGCTCCATTCTACATAAATTATAACCATTCTATAGTAAAAATGAGTATCATAAAAGATCATTAAACCTCTAATTAAGTGGGATCTACTACAAGATCATGTTGGACTTGTGAAGGTAACTACCACCCTTACAAGGTATATAAATCTAAACAGGACTTCTTTAACTTTGATGGCGATGATGTACACAAATTGTTATACAAGTGAAATTAGTGTTTTAACATAGAAGAAGTTGCTGGTTTTAAGAAGCTTAAGTTAACCCTATACTATCTTGATGGAATGTCCTTTCACTGGCACTAAAACTTCATGAGAAATAAAGGTAGCCAAGTGGTGACTTGGGCTGAATATGTGAAAGTAATATGCTGTAGGTTTGGGAGGTTAGAAAGATCCACTAGAAAAATTAACTTAAAGATATTAAGCAAATGGGAGATCTAAAGGCTTACATTAAAGACTTTGTTATACTATGGAACAAGAAAGAAATTAACAAGAAGTAAGCTTTATTGTTTTTCATGGGGGGTTTAGAGGTGAAAGTCATAAATCTAGTGAAAATATTTGAACTTAAAGCCCTAAAACAAGCTTACTTAGCATGCTTATAAGAAAACACTTTAGCCTACAAAAGATCCCACCAGAATTATTCCAAACTACCTTTATAAACCACTAACTAAGCAGTTTAATCTATAACTAGTAACCATCAAACACCTTATAAACCTCTATCTTCATTGACTATCGGTAACCGAAAACCTTCTTAAAATAACATATTACCCACTCCTAACCAGAATCTCCATTACAAACCAATTATGAAGAAGTTAAATGAAAAAAAGGCTAAAGGATTATGTTTTTGGTGTGATGAAAATTTATACCAGGCCATAAATATAAAAACAAGAAACTATACTCTTTATGTATTGTAAAGGATAAAGATAAGAAGGTGGAGGATGGTGGTAGAGTTGAATAGGAGAAACCTAATCCTTAACAAATTACCTTACACATCTCAATCAATGCTTTAGAAGAAGTCATTGCATTATTAGAATGGTGGATAAATATCCACTTTTTATTATGGTAGACTTTGGTAGAACTTATAATTTTCTCAACACTCAAATGGCCATTAAATTACATTATAACCTTACAACTATAAAGCTATTGATAATGAAAGCAACAAATATGAGAACAAAGCTTTCCACAGTTGTATATAGGAAATTCAAATAGAAAATGCAATGGGTTAATTTATGGTTGATGTGTTCACTAATAAGTTGAATAATTATGATATGGTGTTAGGTATACAATGGTTAGCCATGTTAGACAATATTATGTTTAATTACAAGGAGTTATAAATGAATTTTTAGTGACATAGTCAGGAAGTGACATTTAGTGAAGAAAATCATGTTAGGTTATAAACCATCAGGTTGAATAAATCAATAACCTGCTAGATAATCCAACTCAAGCAGTGGAGCCAGCTTGTGTTGTTTAAGGCTAATTCAAGAAGTTAACATTGAGATACATTCAATGTCTATTACTCTCCCATTTAAGGCTAAAAAGGATTCTAACTCTAAAGTCATTGTTATCAAGGTATATTTAGGGAACTTAAAATCTTACCTCCCCCAAAACCTTATAACCAATCTATATCTCTAAAAGATAGAGCTTAACCTGTCAACTTGAGGCTTTACAAGTATTTTGGGTTATAAAAGTATATTGCAGAGAAAATGGTTTCAGAAATGCTAGAGTCTAGCATTATATAACATAACCATAGTCTTTTTACTTCTTTAATAAACTTAATGAAAAAGAAAAACAACTTATAAATACTTTGTATGGACTATAGGGCATTCAACAAGCTTACAGTAAAAAACAAATTCCCTATACCATTGATTGGTGAGTTAATAGAGAAACTAGTGGGCGTAATAATCTTCTCCAAGATTGACCCGAGGGCAGGTTATCATCAAATTAGAATAAGTCATGGGGATATATCTAAGATAGTATTTAGAACTTATAATGGTCACTATGAGTTTTTAGTCATGTCTTTTGGCCTAACTAATGTCTCAACCACCTTTTAGAGCTTAATGAATGAAGTATTTTATATGAACCTCACGAAGTTTATTCTTATGTTATTTGATGACATTCTAATCTATAATTATACTTTTACTAACCACCTAAGACATTTTTAGATTGTGTTTGAGCTCTTAAGGTCTCACTAATTAGTTTCTAAAAACAATAAATATATCTTTTGTAATGATAGTGGAATACTTAGCCATATCATTTCCAATGAAAAGGTGGCTACTAAGCTATATAAAATACAAACTATAGTGGATTGACCTATTCCCACCAATATCAAATAACTCAGAGGCTTTCTTGGATTGATTGAGTATTATAAAAAATTTATAAGGGTTTATAGCTTCAAATGTAAATTCCTAACAAATTTACTGAAAAAAAATACTTTTGAATAGGATGTTAAGGCTACAACTACCTTTAGATTCCTTAAAGAAGTCCTAACCAAGCTATATGTTCCAACCACGAAAGGTTTCAAAAAAGATATTTATGGTGGAGATTGATGCTTCAAGGGTAGGCATAAAGATAATATTGATTCAAAAAAGACATCTTATAGATTTTATTAGCAAGTTCTTGGGTCTAAGGTAACACTTACTGTTTACTTATGAAAAAAAATGTTGACCATCCTATATGCTATAGAAAAATAGAGGCGCTACCTATAAGGAAAATATTTTAAGACTACGACAAACCATGTCAGTCTCAATTATCTACTTGATCAAAAGGTAACTTGTCCTTCTCAATATTTATGGCTAGCTAAACTATTGGGTTTTTATTATGAAATTAAGTATATGAAAGGCAATGAAAATATGGTAGTTGATGTCCTATCTATAATTTCTAGTGGTGAATTATGTGCTTTAGAATTGTCAACCATTTCCACCAATATTATGAAAAAGGTTAGGGCCTTATGGGAAAAGATAAAATTGTACAAACCATCATCTAGAATCTTTTTAAGGATCCTATTTCCCACCCTATTATAAGTGGGTAAACAACCACCTTAATATGAAGAAAAATATAATTGGTAATGATCTTACTCTATATAATAAGCTAGTATCAGTGTGTCATGACTCTTTCATGGGTGGACACTCCAGTACCGAAGTAATTGTACAGAGAGTAAAGGGTATAATTTACTAGAAAAGGTAGTAGAAGCATGTAAGGTAGTTTGTGAGGGAATGTCTTTTATGTTAGAAGAACAAGAATGAAAATGTATTCACCCTAGAGTTATTGTAGCCTCTTCTCATCCCACAAGCAGTATTCATTGATATCAAAATGGATTTTATTGAAGGTTTGCCCAAATCTGATGGAAATGAGGTTATTTTTATAGTAGTAGATAGATTTAGCAAGAATGATCTCTTCATGGCTCTTACTCATCCTTATACAGCTATCACTAAGGCCAGGGTTTTTATGGACAATGTATACAAACTATATGACCTACCTGCTACCATAGTGAGTGACAAAGATTCAGTTTTCGTGAGTCGGTTTTGAAAAATTTTCTTTAACTATCAAGGAGTGAATCTATATTATTCTATTATCTACCATACATAGTCTAATAGAAAAATCAAGGTAGTGAAGAAGTTCTTAGAAAATTTACTAAGGTGCATGACTGAAGAGGTGCTTTCACAATGGTCAAAATGGTTATACCTATATGAATGATGGTATAACACCAATTATCATACTTCTACTTAAGCTACCCCTTATGAAGTTCTTTATAGGCTAACTCCACTAATTGACATTCTTTATTATTTTAAAGATTCAATTGTAGAATTAATGAACAATTTCCTAACTAAGAAGGAAAACACGTTTAAATTGATTAGAGATAATTTATTAAAATCTCAACATAGGATAACATATCTATCTAATAAGAAAAGAAGTGAAAGATAGTTTGCAATTAGGGACCTAGTCTACCTTAAACTACAACCTTATAGGAAAAAAATCAGTTGTATAAAGAAACACACAGAAGTTAGCATCAATATATTATGTAGGTGATTAGGAGGACTAACATTGTGACCTATAAGTTGTGTCTACCTTCTTCTACAATGATTCATCTAGTCTTTCATGTGTCCTAGCTGAAGAAACACATAAGAAATAAAATGGTGCAAACTACCTTACCTAATCTCCCTCATGAGCCAACTCTCAAGCCTTAAGCAATTTTGGATAAGAGGATTGTCAAAAAGGGTAACCACACTACCACCCAAGTCTTAGTTCATTCGAATTTTTTACCTCTCTCTGATGTAACTTGGGAGTTTGTTGATGACCTTTTTTGAGGTTTTTTCATTTCTTTCTTAAAGAAAAGTTTATTTTGAATAAGGCAAAATTATCAAAAAGTTGAATTTGGCAAAGCTTGATTTTAAGAAGGATGAAGAACATTCATGGGACATAGGGTTTGTTTTAAAATTAAAATGATTTTAGGATTTATTTATAGCAATACATTATGTTTTAATTAGTACAAAGTTTGTTAAGAAAGAATACCACGTATGGCTAGAAGAGAGAATGTAGGTAGTTATTTTATCATATAAGAATTTGTAATAAAATTAACATAACAAAAGAATACAATGATGAATGAATGGTGACAATTTATGTGAACTCTCTCTCTTTTGATTCCTTCTAAAAATACTCTCTTTTATCTTTTAGAGGTTGGCTATGAGCCTCTTCTTTTTCAAGTTTACCTAGATAACATCCAAGTTAGTTCTATTTCTATCAAACTTGAAGCAGGACTAAATAAGGTTTTCTTTGAAAATATCAAAAACAATTCTTGAAAATTACAAGAAAAGGAAAAGATTGACAAAACTCTATAATTTCAAAACATTTTGAAATTGGATTGCCTTAGTAGTCCTATTAGTTTATTTCAGATAACATTCGAGTGTTTCTTTAAAAATATGAACAAACTAAAGATTATAAAGTAGATGGAATGTCTATTTGGTGTACTTTGCTTTTTATTGAAAGAAAAAACTTTGTTGTTCTGCTTTACACCATTGAAGATGTTAACAAGTCAGTTAGATCATTTTGTGATTAATACAAATACAAGTGTAAAGTCTGATTTTTTTTTAATTGTTTGTGTGATTTCTTAAATTGGATTTTTGTTATAACATGGGTAGATTCCTTAAAACTCTAAAAACATGATAGTTTTTGAAAAATATAATACAAGGTTGTTTATATACAAGAAAAATATATTAATTAATAAAATTCTAATTAAATTAAAAAATCTAATCTAAATAGAAAAAAAATAATCTAAAACAACAAGGTAAATAAAGAAAATCACGAGTGGTAGCTTTTAAGCTGACTTTAGGCATGTTATCGAACTTGGATGAACATGTTTTCTAAATATCCATAGCGAACAAGGTTTTTAGAATGTTATAATACAATTTTAGTTTGATTTAATGGCCAAATCAAAATTTATAACTTGTTTATGTCAAAATTTCATTAGCTATGTCTATATTTCTTCTTGAATAAAGGTTTTTGTTATGTGCCCTATGTTATGTTGTTTATGGGTCAACTTTAGTTTTATTATTGATTTTTGTAATGGGATTTTGTGGTTTTTTGGGTTTGAAATTTAGGGTTTACGCGCCAAAGAAAAAAAATTTCTTGTTTATGATTTTGGTTCATTATCAATATATGATTTAGGTTGGAGTCACAATAAAGTGTTGTTACATCCTCTTTCTTTTCATCAATATCCTTCTTGATTCTCCTCAACCAAATCACTTGAATAGTTATCATTGTTGTTGAAACATATTCAACTTCAGTTATAGATTAAACCACCATTTGTTGCTTCTTTGAGAACCATAAATACACTTGAACCCATTGAAAAAAAAATATTTTGAAGTGCCCATCATATTATCTACACAATTAACCCAATCATTGTCAGAAAATCCAATCAACTTCACTTTATAATTTTTGCTATACTTGATAGATACAATGACCAAATGCTTTTTGAACATACCGTAACACCTGTTTTACTACTCTAAAATGAATACATCTAGGATTACTCATGAATTTAGCCAACATGCTTGCTGTAAACATAATGTTAGACATTCTTGCAGTGAGATACAAAAAGTTTCCAATAAAACTTCTATACAAAGTTGCATTTACTTTCTTTTCTCTATCATCCTTCTTTAATTTCTCATTCACAATAGAAAGATATTTCAACTAAATTGCAGCCATATATTTTGAATATCTTCAGCATCTTTTCAACATATTTCTTTTAACAAATAAAGACTCTTTCATCTCCTTGATAAATATCCATGGTAAATAAATGATTAAACAATCTTAAGTCACTCATTTCATAATTCTTCATTTCTTTCTTCTTAAACTCTTTAATCATTGTTTCATTGTTTTTGATAAATACCAAATCATCAACATATAAAGTAACAATAAGGACACCACTCGCACCTTGCCTTTTTTACATTCAAGGTAGGTTCGCTTTTACTTTTTAAAAAGTTATTTTCATCAAAATAACCATAAATTTGATTGTACCAAGCTTTAAGAGCTTGTTTCAACCTATAAAGTGCTTTCTTCAATCTATACATCTTTTTTTTAACCTTTAATCACATATTCTTGAGGATGTTTAACATAAACCTCTTCTTTTAATTTTACCATTCAAGAAAGCTAATTTCACATCAAATTGGTATAATAACCAACTATTTGAGCTACTACTGTAATAAGTGCTTTAATGGTATCCAATTGAGTTATTAGAGTAAAAGACTTATCATAATCAACACTCTGCTATTATGAATAACTCTTTACAACAAGCCTTGTTTTGTTTCTTGCCATCAACATCATGTTTCACCTTGTAAATCCACTTCAAGCCAATCACTTCTTTGTTTTTTAGCTTGTGAACAAGTTGTCATGTCTTGTTCTTCTCAATAACATCGGTTTTTTCTTGCACAACATTTCTCTAATTTTTATTCTTAATAGTTTCTTCAAAGTTTTCAGGTTTCATAATGCAAAATTTACACCTTGCATACACACCACTCAAGTTTTTTTTTTAACTTTGAACTAGAGCTTGATAAAGATGAACTTGATCTTGATAGGGATTGTAGTGGTGCCCTTTCTTTTTCTTCACCACCACCACCACCACCACCACCATCATCATGAGGAAATTTTTCTTATGAAACAGCTATAATAACTAGTTCTTTCTCAATCTTGCCTTCCTCCCAATTCTAAATAGCATCTTTATAAAAAATCATATTCAACTAACAATCACTTTGTTTGTCTTCAAGTTATATAACTTATAGCCTTTAGATATTGAGCTATAACCAATAAATATACATTTTTCACTTGTCTCATCTAGCTTGTGTCTCTTTTTCTTCGGTATTTGAGCATAACAAACATTACCAAATACCTTTAAGTGTTTTACGAATGACTATCTTTTAATCCAAGCTTTAAATGATATGCTACCCTAAACAGTCTTTGTAGGACACCTATTAATCAAATAAATAGATGTATACACTACTTCAACCCAAAAACTCTTAGGGAGTTTCTTCAAATACAACATACGCTTCGTCATCTCTATCATGGTTTAATTCCTTTCCAAAACTTTATTTTTTAGGATGTGTAGCCAATAGTGGGTTGCCTCTCAATACCTTTATCTTTACAAAACTTAAAAAACAATCTTCAAGTGTACTCTTTTTAAGAATGAGATTGAGTGTACTCAATAAACAACACAAAACACCTATTTTGAGAATGAGATGGGGTGGACATCAAACCACAAATATTAATGTGCATCAACTTAAGTACATTCTTGGCTTTTTATGCTACTAGTGATTTGAGGCTAACAAAATCCAAGTGATTGCATCTCCTATGCCATAACCTTGAATCACTAGTCACATCCATCTTCAAAGCTACATGTTTTCCACACTTTAAGTCAAGTACAAACACTTATTCACTATCTCCACCCTTACCATAACTTGCCTTCTCAGAGTTTTATAATAAATAATACAATATTAGCTTTCAACATGTAATGAATATTTATACTCCATAAGTTGTCCAACCCTCAACAAATTTTGGTCAACTTGTGGCACATGTATTACCTCACAAATCACCTTTTTTCCCTTTTTAGTTTCAACTCTAATGGTACCTAAACCACTTGCGCTTATAAATTCTCCATTCTGAATCTTCACTTTATTTTGTCTCTTTATATCAATATCATTGAACATGTCTTTGTTTGGTGTCATGTGATTGCTACAAGCACTATCAATAAGCCATTATCTATTCTTATCTTTCATGCTACTTTGACCAACATAAAATATGCTTTCATTACCTTCCTTATCTTTGGTAACATTTGCTTGTTGATCATTCCTCACACCATAATCTTTAGTTAAGTGACCAAACCCCTTACAATTGAAACATTGTGTCTCCTTTTTATACCAATAATTTCTAGACTCATGGCCTAATATATTACAAGAATAACATTTCCTAAAATCACCATATCCTTTGCCCAAATTCATTCTTTCCCTTCCCCATTGATTTCTACCAATTCCTCTATTTCTACCCCTACTATATCCTCCACCTCTAAATGATTCAACACCTATTTTCACATCACTTGTAGATCCCTTCTCTTGGATTTGTTTACCAAGAGTGTGCTTTGATTGAAAAGCACTCTCCATTTACTTTTCACTTCTTTTTATTAATATCTTCTCATAAGACTTTAAAGAACTCACCAACTCATGAACACTTAAACTAGACAAGTCTTTAGTTTTTTATTTGATCACCATAATAAGATCAAACTTCTTTGGAAGGCTAATTAACACTTTTTCTATATCTTTTTTTTATCACTAATCTTCTCACCATAACTTTTCATTTGATTTTATAATCTTAATAATCCTATTAGTAAACTCATCAACAACTTCATTTTTCTCCATTTTCATTTCTTTAACTGTCTTCTAAGACTTTGTAAGTTAATTGCTGGTACCTTCACATAACCTTCATATTCACTTTACAAAGTCTTCCATGTTTCTTTGCTTTTGTGGCTCTCATGATCCCTGAGAAAATAGGATCATCAACTCCTCTTTGAATAAACTCAAGAGCTGCAACATCTTTACTCCTCTTTTCTTTTAAATCTTTGAGTTGTGCTGCTGAAAGATTGTCAATATTTTTGGGTTCTTTATATGCTACCTCCACCATTTCCTACAAGTTAAGAGAGATAGTAAAATCTTTATCTTTGTGCTCTAAAACTCATAGTTGTCTCCTTTGAATATTGAAGGGTAGACTTAACTCTAACTTGAGCTATCTTTTTTGAACATATTTTTCTTTCTTTGAACTTGGACAAAACTTCTCTTCAACCTGTGTTACCAATCTAATGGGTTGTAGTTTGGCTGGTTTCTACTCCTAATAATAATTACAAAACACAAATTGAATATATCACACAATATTGTGTAATTTTATGTTACAAAACTCACACATGAAAAGGATTACAATTAAAGAGACTTCACACACTCTACAGCTGCTATTTTTTATTTTTGTTTTTGTTTTTGTTTTTGTTTTTTATTTGTTTTCTGCCTTTCGGGCTTCTGCACTTGCTGCCTTCTATTTTACAATGCATTCTGCGACATCTGTACATTTATCAGTCAACTTTAAGCTAACTATAATAAACTAACTTTACAACATATTAACATTAATATAAACTCTACAAGAAAGTGCTTCCTGGTGAGATTCTTGTGCTTCCATTGCATGCTCCGGTGCTGGAATCAAAGCAAGAAGTAGAAAGTGCATTGCGGGACACTTACAGCATACTGGAGAGATTCATAATTCTGATTGAGATAAAACATATGGAAAATCTAGGAGATAAGGACTTGTTGGGTAAATTTGTCGAATCTCGTGAAGAGATTTCTCTGAAAGGGTATGGCATGGATATAAATTCTCAGCTAGCACGAACGTGGGCTGGATAACTGGAAGGTAAAATGTGAATGCGGGGCTTGTGACGATGATGGGAGAGATCAATGGTGGAATGCGACATTTGTGAGGCGTGGCAACACACATGCTGCAATGGCATTGATGATACAGATACAGTACCGCAATTGTTTGTCTGTTCTGGAAGCTGTGATTCTCTACTGCCAGGAAAAGCTAAAACTCAGCAGCAATTTGAGAGTTCTGCTGTTTTGTTAATGATTCCTGAAGCAAATGGATATACAGCAGAAGCTGCAGAACCTTTTCACCAAGGTACAAATCTCCCTTTCCCTAGCTCTCCGAGTATGCGGTAGTTTGGTGGAATACTACACAGATTATAATGGGATCATAAGATTAGTTTTGGATTATGTTTTCTTCCCAATGTACAAATCTGGTGCATTAAAAACTGGGAAGACTCCAAACTGTCAAATTTGATGGTTTTAATACCAAACTGGCCTGGTGCTTTGATTGGGTGCTTAACTAGAGCCCCAAAGTTTATTCGAAAAAAAAAAGAAAAAAAATCGGTACGAATTGAATATTCAAAAAATTAATGCAATTATTAACGACACAAGAAAAAAAAACAAATAGTAGTAATATAAAATTTTGTTGGATCTCAAAATTTTATTATTAATTTTTTTAAGTGGTCGGTCTCTCTAAGAATATTACAACTGTTAAGTAAATATAAAACACACCTAAATAAACTTTTAAAAAAAGAATAGCATTAAATTTATAACCGGCGAATCTTCCTACATAACTAGGCCTTTAAAACCTCTCGGCAAAAGTTGACCCCAATATAATATTCAGAATAAAAATTACAGGCCTTTGTGTCAGAGGTTGATCTCCTTGCACGATCTAGACCTCTTTTCAGACTTAGCACTTTCCTATCCGTTCATAAACATCCTTGATGCTAACCATGTACTTCAGTTGTGGCAACTGATAGAAACACCTGCATCAATTCTCAATACTATTTGTATTCCAGAGGAATCGCATTGGGGCATTGCGAATAGTATTTGTCCCCCTGGCAGCGAAAACTATATTACAAAGTGGAAAGTAAATACTTGTACAAGATAGAAGAATGAACTCAAGGAATTTAGACAAGTTTTTTCTATAAGATACAGAAAATTTAACTGCTTTGAGAAATGAACATGGAAATAATTCTTTCTACAGAAGGATAAAGGCATACAGCAACACCACTTTAAAGAAACTGAGTTCACAAGCTCTACATTTCAATGGAAAATAGAACCAAGAAGTGAAGAACAAAGTGTTGCTAAGACAGTTCAGGTTGTTTTCAATTCTGAATTCTCTCCCTTCTATTTGATAAAACTTAGTATTTAAGCTTGGAACAGCCCTACAAGCATAGGAAAATAATAAAGCATGAAATTCTACACGCACACACATTGTCTGTACATCTAGATAAAGTTGTAGGATGGGCTGAAAAACTCCATGCAACAGATTTTATACAAAACCTGACATAGTGTAATTTCCTACGAAAATCACCCAGCATTTGAGTCTAAAGTGAGGATTTTGTTGAAGAAACTTGGCCATTTATTTACTAAGCAAGCATTCCTCGCATGCGATCATGCAAGTTGTTGGCTGCCATCAGGTCAGTTTAAGACCTGCTGAATTTGAATGTCTCTTGCAGATTCTCTACTGGAAAAATGACTTGAGTTTTTCGAGTTCTCATTTGGTTTAGTTGCATCTTTTGTCTTATTTTCAGCGCCTCCGTCAAATACAACCATTTATCATCTTTGCTGAAGTTGTAACATTTTCTAGGAAAGCTTTGAGATTGTTGTGTGAAGAACCTCCGTCCTTCACAGCATGCAAAGCCAATCCACTCCACTTCTTAGCATTGCTCCTTATTTCCTGTCCTTTCTCCCCACTTCCAAATACCACCTCTAGACATCTCCTAATCTCTTCTGCTTCCACAATACCAACTTCATTCACTCTTGCTCTAACCCCATTCCCCCACACCTCTTCTATCATTTTTGCATTTATTGTCTGATCAGCAAACTGTGGTAATCCCACAACAGGAATGCCAGCCACCAGGCTCTCCATTGTTGAGTTCCATCCGCAGTGCATCATATAACACCCTATTGATTCATGAACAAGGACCTCCATCTGTGAACACCATGGAACTATCAACCCCTTTTCTTTGTTCACTTTTTCCCTGACCATCTCTTCAAATTCTGTGTCTTTATTATCTGAAGATCGGATTATCCACAAAAATGGCCTGCAAGTACCAATTAGACCAAGCAACATCTCTTCCATTTGATTTTTTTTTCAACACAGCAACACTTCCAAATGAAATGTAAATAACTGACGTTTTTGGCTTTGAATTCAACCATTGAATGTATTCTGTAGATTTTTCAAATAAGGCACACCCACAGGATGTGTCTGATTGGTGGTTTTTGTCTAAAAGTGCAAATGGAATCAATGGTCCTATTGGGATCGGACTTATAGTACCAATAGCTGCGATTACTTCTTCTTCTAGGCAATCAAAACTGTTAAGGAGCACCCATGGGCTTGGTTCTTGTTCTAGGACTTGGATATGATGTTGAAAAACAGGATTTAGTGATGAGTGCGGACCATTTGGTAAGAGAAAAGAAGGGATGTCTTCCGTTTCAAATGGAGGCAACCCAGGTACTTGTATTGAACTTGGAGGTTTATTTTCACTGCTGTTGTAAAGATCATATACACCACCATGTCGATTAAAGAAATGGTGACAGAGAGCTAGTGAAGTAGCAGACTGAATATAGAGGAAAGCAGAGGGAATTGACATGTACCGTGCAACATCAGCAGCCCAAGGGAGGATGAGAGTGTAGATTAGGAAGCTGACAGGATGACAATTCTTGGAGAAGGTCATGATGAGTTCAGTTAAAGTTTGGGAGCCAGCACGCTTGAGTTCTGACAGCATGTCTTGTGAATTGGTGGTATGTTTGATTCCATCATCAAATCCATCAGTGAAGGAGGCAAAGTATAAGCCATCAAGAGATGGGAATGTTTTTATCTGAGTAAGGCCATGTACTGTGGTGGCAAAAGTCACCCTTGCTGCACCAGCTTGTCTTAGGTTCTTGGCAAGTTGGAGCATAGGATTTAAGTGGCCTTGGAAAGGACAGGTTATCAGAAGGAAGTGCTGGTTCTCCATGACTCTGGTGGTTTTGCTTCAGAGAGGCTAGTCAATGATGATTATGTGCTTGTTTTTTATTGTAAGTTTGTACCCAAATTCAATAATTAGCTTAGTGTTAATGATTTGCACATATATGCCTTGTTGACTGTTAGTCCAATGCAACATGGTTATCAATTGAATCCAGGTTATTTATTGTCGTCTTTGCAACTTGATGCGCTTTGACAATGATGTCTTGCTTGGTATGAGCTGAAATATCAGTGAATCTAAAATGATATCATTTAAAAAAAACAATAAATTTAGATTAACCAAGGCTATAGTGATAATTCATAATATTTTATTGGCTTTTTACCCTTAATACTTATACAGAGAAAATCCTACTGATTTTAAAACAAACAAAATGGTGATTTTGAAAATGATAATTGTAGTAATTAATTTTGTAATAACTTCCCATTAAACAATATCAATAGTTACTTAACATTATAAATAATTAATAACTACATAATCAGTACTTAATTGTGGGATGTAAGCTAAAATTTATGTGGTGATCATGTAAACACCATATTTAAATTGAAATAGATTTAAAAGGAAAGACTTGCCTTTGCAAGGATCATGTGAAAATCCCAAAAGAGCAAATAGAGGAAGTCACATTCAATTATAATTAATTTTATAGTAGCTATTTATGATGTAAAATTGTC
>Ga0325404_1001269_pt1 | contig 26763 bp, 10 predicted proteins | sample PopdelMetagenome_18_FD_205664 | JGI IMG/M metagenome (GOLD analysis project Ga0325404, IMG submission 205664) | Populus deltoides microbial communities from Bellville, Georgia, United States - Xylem-Control-R1 | ecosystem: Host-associated > Plants > Phyllosphere > Stem > Wood/Secondary xylem...
CTCATTGACATATATATATATATATATATATATATATATATATATATATATATATATATATATATATATATATTTGATTGATATGGATTTCTGAGTTAGTTTACGCGTATCTCGACTAATCTTGTGGGCCCTGAAGTTAACGACCATGTAAGCCTCCAGTGGTATTGAGGTTTGAGATACTCGAACTGGTAATCTTTAGAGAATAAATTTAGAGTCTAACCAGTTGAACTACACCCCTTATGATTCATATGTTTTTTCTTTAATCTTATAGGTTCAAATCTTGGAGACAACATCTAGGAGAATTATTAAAATTTCTAAATATACTATGTTGATATGAAGGTTGTTCTTTTAGACATGACATAACTTGAACCTAATTAGATTACGTTAACAAAAATAGAAATACATAAAAATCACGAAAAGAAAAGAAAAAAAAAAAAGGAGCTTGCAAATAACCATAAAAAAAAGGACTTACAACAGCTTAAATAGATCCCTCGCCGACCTCCTGTAGAAAAGAAAAGGAAAATCGAAAGCAAACAGGAGAAATGAAAAACCAAAAACCAAAATTAAATCGGTCAAATATTAAAACTATAAAATTTGGAAACTAACCCACTCTAAAATATATCTTGGAAAATTTTATAATAAAATTTAAATATAATCCAACAATCAAATTAAAAATTATAATAATCTTTATAAATAAAATTATTTGGAATATCCAGGTGTCATTTGAAATTGTGTTTCAAATAACATTTTATGAGAATTTAATTTGTTTTAGAATTAATTTTTTATATCTTAACATCGGCTAATATTAAAATTAATTTTTTAAAAAATAAAAAATATCATTTAAATATATTTTTTTAAAAAAAAAACTTTTAAAAACACCTCAGTAAGCTTCTTCTTAGGCTATTGCTATTCATTTCACAGGTTGTAATTGCAACAAACCCACTCTAACACCCTAGTTTCTCTAGAATCTCATGCATCAAGATCGTTAAGAAAGAAGACTTAATCTTCAATAATATTAAGCTGATTCAAAGATGCTCACTATCATTAAATAAATAAATAAAATCATTGGCGGAGTAGGGATTAGACTCTAATCAGTACTGCAAATTGTTGCACGAAAGGCAGAACAAAGTAACAACACAAAAATATTTAGCTTAGTATCCATCGAAAGAACTGAACATGAACCAGCTTTCAGGTTGGCTGACTGGTGCTGTTAACCAAGATCTAAGCATTAAACAAACAAATTAAAGGCCTTATCTGGTGCCTATACCTTCTCACTGAACAGCACCATCCTTGATGCTGAAGTCTAACTTTAAAAGTCTCAAGTTACCGATTCCTGTCATTGCGTGCGGTGCCTCCTCCGGTGAGGCAACAGTTTGCGCATGGAAGGCATTAGTTACTGGTTAATCGCCTTCGCGTCAACTAAGCCCGAGGCAACTGCAGTTTGCGCATGGAAGGTGTTAGTTAATCGCCTTCGAGCCAACTAAGCCATTGTTCATCCTTCAAACACGAGCCTAGTGTAGATTAATTGATTTACAAGCTGAAAAGGAGTTTTAAAGATCAAAAGAGAAACTTAATTACCAATCGTAACAGTTGATCACCTGCAGCTTGTTAAATTCTATATATAGCAACAAGAGAAGTTGAGTTCTTGCACCGCTTGGCCTATTTTGGTTTTCTTTCCTATATCATTAACTGAAGTAGCAGGTACACGGGTAGTTGGTTTGGAGGTGGTTTTGGTTTTTTTTAATGTGGTCATATAAAAAGTATATATTTTTAACTTTTGAAGATTCGGTTTGTATTTAAAAGAAGTGTACTTTTTTTATTAAAAAAAAAACTATCACCCCTCCAAATCAAACACACACGAATCATTCTGTTAACCGTAGTTACAAGGTACATACAAGCAAAAGCAGCAGAACCATATTTTAACTGCAGCACCCCTGGGAACCCGGTGCTATAATGTGGCTTGTCCTAACGTTTAGTGTTGGGTATGCTTAACAATATTGATTAGATTAAATAGAACAAAATAAATAAATATTTTGTTTTATGTTTGGTGTGTTTTAGATTGGACTGGATAATTGGTAAACACTAGATGGGACTCAGCCGATCCAAGATCTAGACCTGGTTGACCCGAGATAAACATAGGTAAAACAATCTATTGACTTTTTATAAAAAAAAAACAATTTTGTCAAAACAAGGTTGCTTTGTTTTAAAAATAAAAAATAAAATTGGGTTAACCTGGGTTGATTCTCCCGATCCGTAACTCGAGTCTTATCCCGAGCCGAACCCCTGAGTCAAGTTTTAAAACTATGATAATAACTATTTTTATTCTTACATCACTTTGGATCAACACGGATTGACCATCTCGACCCGTGACTTAGGCCTTGCCATAAGTCAACCCTTTAATTGAGTTTTAAAACTATGATAATAACTATTTTTATTTTGACTCGAGTCAATGGTCAACCCGGGATCAGGAACCCGACCTATGACTAGAGTCTGGCCCCGGGTCAACCCCTGAGTAAAGTTTTAAAATTATGATAATAACTATATTTATTTTAAGGTTGACCCGGGTCAGTGGTCAACCCGGCCGTAACCTGGTTCTGGTCTCAGGTTGACTCCCGAGTCAAATTTTAAAATTAGGATAATAATTATTTTTATCATTATGTTGACTCGAGTCAATGGTCAACCCGATCCGTGACCCGGACATGGTCTTGGGTCGACTCTCAAGTCGAGTTTTAAAACTATGATAATAATCACTTTTATCCTTAAATTGAATCAGGTCAATGGTCAACACAATCTGAGACCTGGACCTAGCCTCGGGTCAATCCCCGAGTTGAGTTTTAAAGCTATAATAATAACCATTTTTTATCCTTATATTGACCCGAGTCAATGGTCAACTCATACTAGTGACCCAGACCTGACCTCAGATCAACACCGCTGAGTCGAATATTAAAACTATGATAATAATAATTTTTATCTTTATATTGACTCGAGTCAATGGTCTACCTGACATGTGACTCGGGCCTTATCTTTGGTCAGCCCTTAGTTGAGTTTTAAATCTATGATAATAATTATTTTTATCCTTGTATTTATCAAGATCAACTAGATTAATCTTTATGCAGAAAATTAGACAAGCTTATTCTACTCTTTTTAGTAGCACATATGTGTTTGGGAGTGTGGTTGCGACTGCTTTTCAAAGTGTTTTTCACTCAGAAATGTATTAAAATAATATTTTTTTATTTTTTAAAAATATTTTTAATATTAACACATCAAAATGATTTAAAAACATTCAAAAAATATTAATTTGAAGCAAGGAAAAAAATTAAAAAATTTTAATTTTTTTCAAAAGCATTTTTAAAATACAAAAACAAACAATAAATATCACCCAAAAAAAATAAAAAACAATTATCCACAATCCATCATTCTCCGGCATATCAAACGCCACCTTATTCACAGGACTACAACAAAAAAGTTTGCTATGTTGACTGCAACTCTCCTCATTGCGCGGCCCAGTGCAGGCGTAAGATATAACCATCTTTTTTTCGTTCAATTCTCATTATCAATGCTAAATATGTTCATCAGGTTGATAATTAAAATAGCATTGGCAATGATGTTGTTAATTAAAATGATGTTGTTCAAGATTAAAAAACATTTAGATGTTTTTTTATTGGCTGTCGATTTGTAAAATTTGGTTGTGGAAACTACAGTTGCTGAAGCATGTTTCTGATATATATATATATATATATATATATATATATATATATATATATATATATATACACTTCTTTCTTTTCCAGATCGCAAAGAAAACTGTGAAGCCCCAGGATCAGCGTGCTATGATCCTCGCTTCATTGGTGGTGACGGCATCGTCTTCTTTTTCCATGGAAAGAGCAATGAGCACTTCAGCTTAGTATCAGATTTTGATCTTCAAATCAATAGCCGCTTCATTGGTCACAGGCCAGCAAGCAGAGACTGGGATTTCACTTGGATTCAAGCCCGGGAATCCTTTTCAACTCTCAAACCTTTTCTCTTTAGGCCACTAAGGCAGCAAGTTGGGACAGTGAAGTTGACCATCTAAAATTCTCTTACGATGAACAAGATCTAGTCATACCTGAAGGCTCTCTCTTTCCACCTGGTACTCACCAGAGAGAGATGTGAAAGTAGAGAGGGTATCAGGAAAGAACAGTGCCATAATCACCTTGAAGGATAGAGCAGATGGTCAATGAAGTTCCAGTGACTATACAAGATGATAAAATCCACAATTATCGAGTGCTTGCTAATGACTGCTTTGTCCACTTGGAGGTGCAGTTTAAGTTCTTTCACCTATCCTCAAAAGTTGGAGTACTTGGCAGGACTTACAGGCCTGATTTTCAGAACCCTGCAAAGCCTGGTGTGGCAATGCCAATGAAAACAATTACAGAACCACATCCCTTTTCTCTACTGATTTCAACTCCTGCATATTCTCTCCAGAAAGTGGTTCAAACCAACAGACCTCCTCAGTCATGAACTATGGCACTCTAGACTGAACCAAGGGGGCTTCTGCAGGATATGGCATCGTTTGCAGGAAATAAATGCTGCAATTTGTGGCTCTCCTAATGAAAAACAATAGAAGCTTACCTGGCTTCAGACTTAATTAAGTAATGTCGACTGTCAGGAGCTGTTTGCCAGTATTTGTATTGCAAGGGCCTTTCTTGCTATTCACTGTTATGTTTTTTTTTATGTTTGGTGTGTCATGATTTGGGTTGTTTACCATCGTTGACAAACTATGGCACTCTACTACTTTAAAACGACAATGATATTGACTTACAGTAAAATCATTTGTCTTTTGTCGTACATGTGCTAGTAATATTTCGTAAGATGTTATTGAAGTGGAAAGATGTTCTGTGCGTGTCTTTGTACTTGTTATTGTTAATTCAATGACATGGAAACTTTATTACTTAAAAAATTACTGAAGATCAATGCATCAAAATGAAATTCTCTGTCCTTCATTACAGTAACAGGGAAGGACTCAAAAGAGAAGAAACCCAGGTAATAAAAATGATCTAAGGTGCACCATGCACCAAATAATTTTCCAGGTTCTTGATGAAAAGTAATGTTGACGATGGTGTATTTGGTGGCATGATATCTTCTTCTGTTGCAGACTCATACGAGATCGTGACATCAATTAGAGTCTCCTGCTCTCCGGTTGAAGTAAGCTGGAAAGTTGCCTTGTGATGAGAAAACCCATGATCCAGATGGCCTCCTTCTATTACTTCCAGGCCGATTCGATGAACAGACTCATCAAACTCTGAAACCCTTTCTTTCTGGTATGTCACTGTTTTTATACCTGACATTATATTTCGAATGCAAAAAAAAATTCGGTTACTGCCATCACAGTTACATCGAGACGAGACAAACATGTGATTTCCACTTGCTGATTTAATTCATTCAGAAAATTAAATGATCCAACTAAGAAATTAAGTTCAGTCATTTGATTAGTATAAGCCAAAGAAATGGACTCACCGGGACCAAAGTTGAAGAGATAGATTGTACCAAGGCCACCATCTCCTTCTAGCATATCAGCACGCTTCACTAAATTTGGCATCATTTTTGGAAGAATATCCTTCAAATCCTTAGCTAAAGCTTTCCATAAGAAATCCACTCCAACCCCAACATTGGCTTGGGTTTTCACTTCCTTAATCATGACTCTCAAACGCAAAATTCTTGGGAAAGGGGGTGTGTATATGTTAGAAGCTAGGGAGATTATATCAATCATGAGCGATAAGAGAATCTTATAGGGCAGGATGCACATATCATGTATGGCATCTTTTCTTGTGCAGGAGGAAAAAATAATGTGTCTGCAGATGCTTGTCGTGTCCTAAGAATCTTGGTGAAAAAGGATAAAGAATAATGAATAATCGATGTATGATTGATGGATAACTTCACCAACCGGGCTCCAAGATAATATATCCAAGGGGAATGTACCACTGGATTGGACAATGTCGCATATAGACTGTTGTGCTTCTGATTGTTAAAGCTGGAATTCCTAAAAATGTTGCTTTAAGATGACATTTCCATTTAACATGGGACAGCAACTTGGAGTATCTGTCGGTTTTGCATGCCGAAACAAACAAATGAGAATAGTGCCCATTAACAATAAACTAAAACTGTTGTTTCGCTGTGCAAGTTCATAGTGTTAAATGCTAAACAGTCTATTTTTTTCTTTTCTTTCTTGTTTATTTTTTTTTCCTATGCCTTTATAGTTTTTTTTACCTTTTTCTTTATGTTTTTTTTTTTAATGAAATTTTTTTTGTTTAATTTAGTTTGTTAATGTTAATTTTTTATTTAGTTATCAGATTTTCATGACACGGATCCCGAATTTGATGGGTTAACCTGGTTTGACGAGTTAACTCGAATTTTTTTTTTTGTTTTTTAGTTAATAACATATACTAAAATTGTTCAACGTTTCACTGTGCAATCCACGTGAAACCCTAAGCTGTTTTTTTTTAATTTTTTTTTTTGCTTTTAATGCCTTTATGGGTTTTTTTTTTTGCTTTTTTTCTTTGTGTTTTTTTAGTGAATTTTTTTTTAATTTAGTTTGTTAATGTTAATTTTTTTTTTAGTTATCAAACTTTCATGACACGGATCCCGGGTTTGACGGGTTAACCTGGTTTGACGAGTTAACCCGAAATTATTTTTTTTGCTTTTTTTAAAGTTTGACGAGTTAACCCGGAAGTTGTTTTTTGGTTTTTTTTTAATTAATTTTTTTTCATTTAGTTTAGTTTTTTAATCTTAAATTTCTTTCTATTTAATTATCAGACTTTAATGACACGTATCCCGGGCTTAACGGGTTAACCCGTCAATTTGTTTTTATATTTAGTTATCAAACTTTCATGACGCGAATCCTAGATTTGACGGGTTAACCTGGTTTGAAAGGTTAACCCAGTTAATTCAGATTCTTTTCTTTTTCTTCATTAGTTTTTTTTCTTTGTTTTTTTTAATTAATCTATTTAATTATCACACTTTTATGACACGACCTTGCAGCCAGACTCATATTCAAGACTCTTGGGTCCGGTGTTGCAATCAGACTCACTTAAACTTGAGTCATGTAGGTTTAATATTATTATTAATATTATAAATATTATTCTTGGGTGAAGCGTTGCAACTAAACTAAAGACTTTTGGGCATATCTTTGCAAAAAGACCTAACACTCTTAGATCTTTGCATTTTTTGATATTTTTTACGTAAGAAAAAAAATTTAACCCGTGGCGCATGCCTTTGTTGTTTTTTTTTCTCTCTTTTCCTTTTTAAGTCTTTTACTGTGAATTGCACACTACTGTCCATAGTGAAAAAGCTGATGCCTTTAGTTTTTTTTGTCTTTTTTTTAATTATTTTTTTAATTTAGTTTCTTAATATTAAATTTTTTTCTATTTAACTATCAGATTTTCATGACATGGATCACAGGTTTGACGGGTTAACCCAGTTTATTCAGATTTTTTTTCTTTTTCTTGATTAGTCTTTTTTCTTCCTTTAGGTTTTTTTTTCTCTTTGCTTTTTCCTTTTTAATTAATTTTTTTAATTTATTTCATTAATAATAAATCTTTTTTCTATTTAGTTATTACACTTTCATGACACGAATTCCAGGTTTGACAGGTTAACCTAATTTGGCGGGTTAACCTGATTGATTCAGATTTTTTTTCTTTTTCCTCATTAGTTTTGTTCTTTCGATTTCATCTTTTAATATTATATGCAGTCTACAGTGAAAAGGCTGAAGCCTTTAGTTTTTTTTTTTTGCTTTTTTTATGCCTTTTACTGTGGACTGCACAGTGCAGTCCACGGTGAAAAAGCTGATGCCTTCTTCTTTTTTTTTTATTGATATTAAATTTTTTTTCTATTTAGTTATCAGACTTTCATGACACGGATCTCAGGTTTGACGGGTTAACCCAGTTAATTTTGATTTTTTTTCTTTTTCTTCATTAGTTTTTTTCTTCTTATAAGTTTTTTTTCTTTTATTGTTTCTTTTTATTTAATATTTTTTATTTAATTTAGTTCATTAATGTTAAATTTTTTTCTATTTAGTTATCGACTGATGCTTTTAGTTTTTTTTTCTTTTTGATTTTTTGCTGTTTTTATGTCTTTAACTGTAGACTGCATACTGAGTCCACAGTGAAAAGGTTGATGCCTTTTTGTTTTTTTTCTTTTTAATTAATTTTTTTCATTTAATTTAGTTATCAAACTTTCATGACACGGATCCCGGGTTTGACGGGTTAGCCCAGTTAATTTTGTGTTAACCTATCAATTCTTTTTTCTATTTAGTTATCAAACTTTCACGACACGAATCCAAGGTTTGACGGGTTAACCTGGTTTGAAGGGTTAACCCAGTTAATTCAGATTTTTTTCTTTTTCTTTATTAATTTTTTTCTTCCTTTTGGTTTTTTTCTTTTTAATTAATCTATTTAATTAACACATTTTTATGACACGACCTATATTTTTCCTTTTGGTTTTTCTTAATTTTTTTTTAATATTTTTTATACAAAAATTATTGATCTACGGCATCGCACGGGGTCATGTAACTAATTTAGCCTATTATCAATAAAGTTATAGTACTAATCCTTAGTTTGTACTTGTACCACTTGATAGGGATTTCATTGTACTTTTACTCTCTTTCCAGAGTCACTGTCAGAAGCTTACATGCTCACTTCACAAGTGATAAAAAAAAAAAAAAACAATCCCCATTTTCACTGTCTAGACTCCAATGGTTACTGGTTATGGGCCAGATATTGCTCCTGGGATGAGACTGCTCTATTTTTCAAAGGCGATTGTGAGGACTTCAATTCTTGAGGAGGAGAAAGAGTTTGATAGTCAAGGATGTCTGGAGTGAAAACCTGCAATGCCGCAAGTGGGAATAAAAAAAATGATGTTGAAATTGAACAGATAGTATGTGCTCTGTGATTAGCCAGGGAACGCTATCAAGGAACATGCAGCAGCACAAAAACAGGAATTCATAGCGGTTTACCAGGCTAAAAGGGTGTGGCTATCACATGGACTGAATATGCTGATTCCCTTTAATGAACGCCCAAACCAGTAGGTCTCCTACGCCACCCTTGGAAAGGCTTTGAATTACCTTGGAGTACAATTTTAAATCATGATTTAAGCTCTAAAGCATTGACCAGAAATTAACTATCCATAAATGTACTTGAAGGACAGCCCCACATGTAAGTTCAGCTAAACAAGAAATCCAATTTGCAAGTTGGTTTTTTTATTTTTATTTTTATTTTTTACCTTTCTTAAAAAAAGGAGAAGAAATCCCACTTGTCAAAATCTATATAGAGAGCAGAATTTTAGAGGCAAGTATCAGCACAGGTCTGTTACCAACAATCTATTATATCTTTAGGTCATTGAAGGGAAATAGCTATGAAGGTTTCAGGTAGCAATTATGGCTTGTTGATGATTCTGCTACTTGCCTGTGGTGCAGCACAAATCTATGCTGATTATCGGACCTGTATCAGCGGGCCATGTGCTCGCAAGAAAATGGCATGTCCAGCTGAATGCCCTAAAGCAAATCCAACCGACCCCAAAGTGAGAAAAGTTTGCCGTTTGAACTGTAACTCGCCCATATGCAAGACCGAATGCAAACGTAAGTGTTTATTTACAACGGTTATATAATTTCATAAATCCGAACAGCTTTCCTCATTTGATGGGTTATACTAGTAATTATACGACTCAAAATGATTCTCTTGGTGATTATAGGTATCAAGCCGAATTGCGATGCACCAGGAGCAGCATGCTTGGACCCCCGGTTCATTGGTGGAGATGGCATTGTCTTTTACTTTCATGGCAAAAGCAATGAACATTTCAGCTTAGTATCTGATCTCAACCTACAAATCAATGCCCGTTTTATTGGCCTTCGGCCAGCAGGCAGAACCAGGGACTATACTTGGATTCAAGCCCTTGGCATCCTCTTCGACTCGCACAGTTTCTCTCTTGAGGCAACCAAAGCATCAACCTGGAATGGTGAGGTTGACCATCTAAAATTCTCCCACAATGGGGAAGATCTACTCATACCGGAAGGCCAGTTATCTTCATGGCAATCCCCAGATAGTGATATTAAAGTACAGAGAACATCGAGCAAGAACAGTGTTCTAGTCACTCTCCCGGAGGTTGCAGAGATCTCAATCAATGTTGTGCCAGTAACCAAAGAAGATGACAGGATTCATAACTATCAGATACCCTCCGATGACTGTTTTGCTCACTTAGAGGTTCAATTCCAGTTCTTTGGTCTATCGTCGAAAGTTGAAGGGGTAATTGGGAGGACTTACCAGCCTGATTTCAAGAACCCGGCGAAGCCAGGAGTTGCAATGCCAGTTGTGGGAGGAGAGGAAATGTTTAGGACAACATCTCTTCTCTCTGCCGATTGTGGCGCTTGTCTGTTCTCTCCAGCTGGTGTTTTGGACCAAAAGGACACTCTTCTGATGGATTTTGGCAAGCTTGATTGCACCGGAGGTTCCAGCAGTGGACATGGAATAGTTTGCAGGAAGTGAGTGAGAATAGCTGTCATGTGCAAAAATAACACCGGAAGTTTCAACTTCTTCCGGAATAATTGAAACTTATTTGGTAAGAGTTTCAGGAGGATTATGGTCTGCTACAAAACAATGATTTCCAATTTTATTATGAAATTTGTTCGTCATTTTTGCTAGTTCTTTTCAAATCTTTATTCTCAAAGTTCAGTATTAAGTTATTTGCTTTATGGTTCGATCTTGACAGTCGTCTTTATTTCTTTCATTTCTCTCCCATGTTAATTAGAGGATCCATCCCACGGTTGCCTCCTCGATTATGTCCTAGTTAGTGTTTCTTCTTTCTTTTTCTTTTTTTTTTTTATTAATATAAATATGCAGGTCAGCTTGCACGCATTTTGACTAATCCTATAAGCCCTGAAGTTAATGACCATATAAGCCTCCAGTGGCCATCATATAAGCAATCACAGGGCTCGAACCTGAGAATACAGAGAGAGCAAACCCTTTAATTCCAAGCTCTTACCATTGAGTCACCACCTAGATGATTAGTTAACGTTTCTTTTGATTCTCCTTTATGTATTATTAATATAAACCATACATTTACATCATAATTAATAATATAAGTTTTTATAGTTGAATCAATCTATAAGAATTTTACTTGAAGTTATATATTAAAAAAATAATATAAATCAAAAGATAGGAATCGGATAGGCATTTAATGTCTTCTTTAACACAGTTAAGATTAATGAGCATAAGAGTATCGAAGATATCAAAAACTTGGAGAAGATCCATAGTTTGGAAATTAGGGAATAGTCATGTGAGCTGCCTTGATTCGCAAACTACGATGTCCAAAGAAAAATCTTAATTGCCAACAATTCGGACTCCATTTCCAAGGCGCACAAAAAAAAGAAAAAACTATGAGCTGATAAAGGGTTTCTGTATAACAAAATACTTTGCTAATAATAGCCTAATTCTTTTTGTTTTCCTCTTTCGAGTAGTGGGAGCTAATTCATTTCAATAAAAAAAAAATTAAATTGTGTATAAATATCTGAATCCTATTCTATCTGACCGATTCTTATGATCCAGAATCAGGTCATTTGTAAAACTTTCTCCTTCAAAGAATATCAGGATTGAAAGCATTCAACCTTGGGCCAGCAAATGCCGAAAATCTCCACGGGATAAGATTTGGAGTCAGATTAGAAATGCGTATAAATCGTATTTTTTAAAATTTTAATTTTTTTATTTAAAATAATCTTTTTATATTTTTAGATAGTTTTGATGTTTTGATATTAAAAAAAATTTAAAAAAAAATAAAAAAATCTTTATTTTAATATAATTTTAAATAAAAAATATTTTAAACCATACCACTGCTACAATTCTAAATATACTTTTAATCACAATTCTAAATAGGACCCATTTGCAACCCATCCCATCTGACCATTTCTTCTAGAATCACGTTCGCTCGAGCCCAGTTCGATCCAAAGTCTTTGTTTTTTCTTAATTACAAAAAAAAAATATTCGAAGACCAGAAGAGTGTTCAGTGATTGTGCAGCAATTGCTTTACCAGAGGTTATTCACAAAGACAGAGCTCTTCTTTTTTTTCTTTTTTTTTGTCCTGAACAGAAGGTGGCCTGTCTCTAAGTTGCTGTGAGTCAATCATGGCTCCTGTTTGTTCTCCATAATGACCACGGTAAGGAAGTGGATAAACTGCTGAAATAGCTAGACATTGTGGTGATCAAATCGAATGCTGTGTAAAACGCACAATTTATTACATAAGAAGATTTATATAGTACTTTCCAGATCACAAGAACTAGAAAATGAAAGCTTTGGAGTATAGGCTGAATCTCATTGTTGGGAATGAGCTCCCACAAATCATGTTTTACACCTGGAGAGAAATTTGTTTTGTTCTATGTAACGTAGTAGCATATCAGAAATACAAGACATCACAAATTCAAGCTAGCATAGCAAGTATATCAGAATACTGAGACAGTGAGCTGTGCCTTGTTTCTATAATCAATCTGTGAATATAAAAAAAAATTGTAAAACCCAACACATTGAATATCCTGTAATTGTGTGAAAAATAAATAGCACGGCAGCTGGAAGCCAGAAGAATTTTAGATCAAGACAATAATAGAACCCTTATGGTACCGTGCAGTTTCTGATGGATTGATTCGCACGCATCACTCAACTATATTACAAGCTATGGAAGAAAATTTGAGGTAAAAAATTTGAATAACGTAACAAGAGATGGTTCATATCTTCACATTTATCCGGGAACATTCCCGAGAATCTTCACCAGAATGTCCTTTGTCCAAGAATGGATGGAAAGCCTTCGCTTCTCATCTTCCACGAGGATTTACTAGCTGAGAAAATACAGCACTAGTGGCCACATCTTCGGCATCATCTTCTGTTCCAGAATTCCCTCCATCAATTATACTTGTGCTGTTATCGAATGGTTCGAGTGGCGTCAATGGAATGCCTGGGATATGGTTTGTACTGTTATCTTCAGGTTCCATGAGGGCAGATGAGGTCTCCTCAAGCTGAAGAGCATACTCAAGATTCCACAAGACATCTCCCATCGATGGCCTATCAACTCCATGCTCTGCAAGGCATTTCTCAGCTGTCTCCCCAAATTTTTTGAGAGACGCTGGATTCACCTTTCCTGCTAGATTAGAGTCCATGATTTGATCCAGCATGCCCTTCTTCTGCCAGGTCATTGCCCACTCTGCTATATTGACTTGCTCCCTCGGGAGAACAGGGTTAAGAGCTGGTCTAGTGCAGAGAACTTCCATTAAAACCACTCCAAATGAATACACATCTGACTTCTCTGTGAGTTGTTGCCTTCTGAAGTACTCAGGATCGAGGTAACCGAAGCTACCCTTAACAGCTGTACTCACATGCGTCTGATCAAGAGCTGGGCCTGTTTTTGAGAGGCCAAAATCAGCAACTTTGGCCACAAAACTCTCGTCCAAAAGAATGTTCGTTGTCTTAACATCTCGGTGAATAATGCTTTGAGCAGCACCTGTGTGGAGATAATGCAGGCCCCTGCCAGCCCCAATGCATATTTCAAGTCGTTGCTTCCATGATAGAGGCGGTAGTTCGGTGCCATATAGATGGCTCCTGAGTGGTCCATTAGCCATGAATTCGTAGACAAGAATCATTTCAGACCGCTCATCACAATAGCCAATAAGAGAGACAAGATGACGGTGGCGAAGCTTTGATAACATTTCAATCTCTGTTCGGAATTCAGCAAGACCTTGTTCAGATCTGGGATTTCCTCTTTTGACAGCAACTTTAGTTCCATCTTCAAGGGTTCCTTTGTACACCCTGCCAAAGCCGCCAATCCCAAGAAGCAGGCTCTCATCAAACTTGTTCGTTGCATTAAGGATTTCTTGGAATGTGAAGAGCCGACCAAGATTAGAGGAAGCCAACGAGATGCAGCTTGCTGTTCCACTCTTTTGAGAAGTTGTGGACATCTTGGTCATGGTCTGAGAGTTTCCATATAATGGCAATGGCAGCCATGGATGTGCCTGGTGAGTAGTAGTCTTCGTCCTGCGGGCTGCCAAGCAACAGTAACAGAGACCAATCAAACCAAATGCACCCAGGGCTCCAACAATTGAACCAATAATAATTCCAGTCTTCTTTTTCTTCGAGGGTGATTGAGGAAGGACGCTCTCAACAGAAGAAAGCCCATCCAAGCTTTTAACTTCATTGCTGATTTTGAAAATCTCCAGCCCATTCATAATTGCATTTATCATATCCGATGTTGTATCTGGACCAATACTTACAGTGAAAGTATCTGACTCTACTGATGCGTTGGAGACAAAGTCTTTGTAATAGGGTACATTCAAGCCACCAGTAAAGGTTGAGAGGTCAAGACTCTCAACGGCAATATCATCATTTATGTACAGATTGAATACAAGATTGTTCAGAGCCTTGCTCACGATATCACAGAAATGTGCCCGCACAAAATAGCTGAAGTTTTGGTTGACAGAGAACACCCAAGTGATGTTGAAGTTCATGTTGGCTACTTTTGCATCTCCCATTACTTCGGCGGAGGCATAAACCCAATTTGGTGCTATTTCAGTAGTGAGAGCAGGTGGATATCTTATGGATGCAGGGTTAACTGAAACATTCAATGCAGAGCTGTTCACATGGAGATATTTGGCATCATTCTCCCAAATCCTCCCAAGAGTATCATTTTCAGCAGTGATCAACGGACCTCCCGTGTTTAACCGGAAAACAGTTTCGAAGGCAAGTTCAGAAAGACCACTAACAGAAGAAGACGGATTTATAGCTAACGCCTGGTCTGGAAGTACTCCATCAGGAACAGAAACAACTTCGATTGCATTAACAAATGTGACAGAATTGTTTGAATGAATGAAGTAAAGGGTCAAAGTATCAGAAGTCACATTGACTGCATACTCCTTAAACATATAAGAACCATTATAGTTCTTGAATGTAAAATTGTTCAGGAGTACAAAATCATCTGTGGCTACTGTAATCAACGAAGACATCAAGTTATGGCCTGAGTTTGGAATAGGGTAAAAATAAAGGCGGACCCAATGCCTGCCTTCTTGCTTAATATCAAATTTGTAAGATGATATGCCGGAGAAAATTCGAGCAGATTGATAAATTGGAGATGGGAAACTAGAATTGGACTTAGCAACAACAGAAGCCCCACTTTTTATAGTGGGAGAATAATGCCCTGAATCAGGAACATAAGTTTTACCTTGAAAGGTGACACTTTGTGAAGAACCACAAGCAATCAAGTAGTTATCAGGAGGAGTGAAAGCAGCAAATGATATGTTATGACCAATGAACTCAAATAAAACGAAAGCAACAACTACAGGTAACCACCTCTCTCCTTTCATCCTCACCATTTGCAGTATCCCAAATCCTCAAGCTCCTAGCAACCTAAAAATGCCCAATTCCCAACTCCAAAGAAAAAAAAAAACCAAACCCCACTTCACAAAGATATCTAGGAACCAGAAGAATTTCCCCTAGCAAGCCTGAGGCCTTATGAACCTAGCTCCCCAATCACTAAATGCCTCCAAAACAATATCCTCAAGAACCTCAGATCTATGCAGACCAACTTCAGCCTACCTTGGCTCTATTAAAAGACGGTGATAAAATATGAAAGAACGCAATCTGAAGATTAGCAAAGACAAAAGCTTTTGCTGAAATATACACTCTTACCTCAAGAAGGAAGAAAGAAAAGTAGAGAAGCTCGGGGGGGGGGGAATTGGGTTGGAGTTAATGATCACAGACCAGTAGACATTGAATGAGCGTAGCCATGAAAACCCATTCGAGATTTTCAGGAGGCGTTTGGGAGGTGTTTTAACTGGATTTTTATATTAAAAAAAATTAATTTTTATTTTTATTTTAAATTAATTTTTTATATATTTTTAAATTATTTTAATATATTTGTATAAAAATAAATTTTAAAAAACAAAATAAAAATATTTAAATATATTTTTAAATAAAAATACTTCAAAAAAAACAATTCATCTTCCCAAACACACCGCAGCGAATGTTACTCATACAAACCCTTTGCTTTCCAGGCTGGTGATTAGGCTGTCATTTACCAGTGAAAGAGGAGGACCCACAAGAAGAAGAAAAAGCATGGAAACTTCTTGCTTCATTCAACCAAAAAACTCAACTGTTATTATTATTATATATATTTTGATAATTATCGCTGATGATTTGATCAAAAAAAAAAAAAGAATTTAAAGCTTACACTAACAAAGTTATATATAAGAAAATCGTACTTATTCCCAAAAAAATGATAAAAATTTTATTTTCTATCAAAAAAATACTTTACTGTATAATAAAATATGGAGTTGCCGACAATATAATCACACCATAAAATTTCTCATGTGTCTTTGTAAAGAATGGAATTTATGCACAGGAATAGCCAAGTCACGTATGAGGTCTCTTTGTGTGGTTATTTATGTTTCACATTTTTTTTTATATTAATGGTTTTTTAAAATATTTTTTTATTTAAAAATATATTATTTTTTTAAGATTTTTATTTTTATTTTTATTTTTATTTTAATATTATCACGTAAAAAACATTAAAAAATATTAAAAAAAATATTAATTTGATATTTTTTAAAAATTAATAATATCTTTTAAAATATATATATATATATATAAAAACAGAAGTAAATGTAAGCCCGGAAAGTAATTATTTGTGAAGTTAATAATTATTTGTGTGGAAGCTAATCCTCAATTTCTTAATCTTTGGGGGGGATTTGAGGATGCACACTTCTAGTTTCGTAAATTTTTTTCTTGTTGTTGATGATATTAATTCTTGCATTGAGATTAATTTTCTTTTATGATATCCATTTTGAGTTTTAAATTATTAGACCAAATGTTTTATTGGTGAAGCACAAATAATTTAATAGGCTACAAGCTAAAACAATTTGAGAATAATTTATATACAAGACCATTACATTTATATATATATAATTTTGTTTTTTTAAGAGAAATGATTTAGTGTGTATTTAGTAATATGTTATTTGAAAATGTTCAAAATTATTTTTTAATAAAAAATATATTTAAAAAATATTTTTTATAGAAAAATTATATTAATATATCAATAACTATTAAAAAATCTTTAAAATATGTTTAAAAACTTTAATATGTTTTTAGATAAAAAATAGTTTTTAAAAAAAAAACAATCGATTAACATTGAATTTTTTTTAAGAAGGGAAATGGTTGATGGGACGATCTTTGGGACCCGCTTTACGCGGCTTTAAGATTGAGAAGGGACAGACTAGGCGGCGTCAGATAACCGTGTCTTATCACCGTTTGGTACACCTGGCATACACTAATTAATTAATAACATTCACGTCGTTAATGTCTAGGTAGTTTAGGCGCCCTGCCGTTAAATCGGTTTTTTTATTAAATCTTGATTACTTTTTTACTTTAAATTAAAAATATATTTTTATTATTATTATTTTAATATGATAGTATAATATTAAAATAAAATTTAAAAAATAAAAAAAAATTATTTTAGTGTTTTTTAAAATAAAAAATACTTTAAAAAATAACATTCATCACACTCTATTGATAATTTTTATCATTAAACATTAACCTACCAATAAAAAACTCTTTATAAAAACTTTAAAATTATAATTTTCTCTTCAAATCTATAATTAATTGACATAATTTTTAGACATTCATAGTCATTTATAAATGACTTTGAAAAAATTTAAAGAAAATAAGTTTTAGTTTTGATAGATTATCTTATAATTAAAGAAGTTAATTTTTTTTCTTTTTATTTTAGGTTTCAATATTCAAACCAATATCTAAGATAAATTTATTAAATTTTATTTAAATGCACAAATTCGATATGAGAATATACTTTAAAAATTATCTAATTAAAAAACTTAGTCTTAATAGATATACAAATTAATTCTAAAATATCCCTTTTAAAAAAAAAAAAAATAAGGTGTCATTATCTCAACGTCGTTAACAATACCTCCCCAACGGAAGAAACGACAGCTAGTGACGGAATCATGCATAATAGTGGACGTCTTGACGTCAAAACAGTCGTATGCGTTTTTTTTTTCTTTTTTTCTTTTTTTTTTTTATAAACCGCCGCCCCAAAGCACATGGCCACCGCCACTATAAGCTTCTTTCTCTCTCCACCTTTTAGTATTTTTTAATGTCTCTTGATAAATTTTATTCTCGGGAAAATTATTAATGACTCCAAGCTGGAGATTTCTAGCCAGTCACTCGAGAAACATGCAGAAGGGGCATGTTTTTTTTCTTTCAATGTAACGTATATTTAAGGATTAATAAATGAAGAGGCTTCGTGTGTGGGCCAATCCAGCCTAACGTGCATTACTTGCGTGGTTAATTGCATGAAAAACAAGATCAAATTGTGTTAAAAATGGCCTAATAAGGTCGGAAATCACTCAATAAAGATGTTTAAAAGCTTAGTCCCACACGTTTAACTAAGTTGGTGTAAGATTCGGAGTTTCCGAGGCTGAGGTTAGAGATTAGATCCTTCGTCTTGCCATTCTGTGATTGTACAATGGGTTATTAGATTTGATCATCATCGGTTAATTCATAAGAATTTCATTTTCAATTTAGATTCTCCACGAACACATCTTTTACAAAAACAAATTTTCTATCAAACTAAAAATCCCTCTGATTCTAAGTTAGTAAATTATAGAAAAAAAAAAGAAAATCATAGCTTAGAAAACTAAATATTATGTGTGGTTTTTAGTGGTATTATTATTGTGTGTTTACTTAGTGACTTGAAGTGTTTAATTATTTTGATTATATGAATTTATCTTTAGAAACTTGAGTTGCAATCACCGTATTTAGTAATGATGGAGAACAATTATATAAGTGTTGTACTAAAAGAATGGTTAGGTGTCATGATCGTTGATGAAAAATATTGATGTTTATGATAAAAACAAGTTGATGAAAGATAATTATTAACGAGAAAGATTGGACTACTGTAGCATGATTTTATGAAAGATTGTGCATTTAATGTTTCATTTATTAATAGAATGGTTAGGTGTCATAACCGTTGATGAAAAATATTGGTGTCTATTATAAAAACAAGTTGATGAAAAATAGTTATTGACGAGAAAGATTGAACTACTGTAGCATGATTTTATAAAAGATTGTGCACTTAATGTTTCATTTCTTAATTTTTTGACTATCTTGCTCTTAACTTAAAATTATTGAAATGTTTTTATGTAGTTATTTTAAATAAATATTAAAATTAAAATTAAAATTAGGAGTGTATAATTCCTCACTCTTCTTGTTGATAACACAAAAAAATCATATTTATAAACTTATTGAATTCAAATTAATGTCTATGATTTTCATCATATATAAAACTCACCCTTGCCCACTTCCCTTTCAAACGATCTTAGCTAACACCATATGAGATTTGACATACAAAATTTTTCATTTTAGGGGTGAGGGGAATCAAAGATACCTAGACCATTTTTGTTTCTTGAAAAATAGTTTTTGATAAATTATTTTTCAAACTTTCTTGTGTTTGTTTGCTATTAGAAAAATTAGTTAATGAAAAACACTTTCCAGTCAAAAAACATTTAGCATGGTTTTCAGTCAAAGTCCATAGAGTAATTAATAGGATGTTATTAATTATTTATTGAACACCATAAAATTTATTGATAAGAAAACTTTGAAGTGATTTTTTTTTCCCAGGCAATTTCAAATGTTAGAACACTATTAGGGAGATTATAGTATCTAAGATATGAGATTTTTCATTGAATATAAATTATTTTTATTTTTCTTTTGCTATTATACATGCGAGAGGAAATTGTGTATATATATCATGTAATGTATGTGTAAGCTACTAAACCTAGGGTTCATCGACTGGGCCATTGGTCTTCAAAATCAAGACTCAGACCTGGAAGTGGAAAGAGATAGAAACCTAACCTGTCCAGCTAACCAGGAAGACTGGGTTGGATTCGCATCCACTTCTAAATCAAGAATCAGCCCGGCTCGATGACAAGAACACCAATTAACCTTATTTTAGCGATTAAAAAATACTTCACAGAACTTCAATTATTTAAATCTTAAAGTAAAAAATGTGTTTTTTTGTTAAGTCAAAATCCTCTCTTTTTATTTATGTATTTTTTATTTATTTAACAAAGCTGTTTTTTTGTTTTTAACAATGGTATGGTCGTTTGAATAAAAATTCAAACCAATTAAAATAAAACATCATAAGAATTGATATGTTTTAAATTTTGGAGAAAAATGTATTTTTTTAGCGAAAAATCCCTTTTTATTTATTTATTTTCTGTTTTGATAAAAATAATGTCTTTTTTATCACAAGCAAACTTATCATGATTTATAAACTAGTTTTCAAAAAAACAATATCTACATTATTTTATAACTATAAAAATATCTAATTTTTTTTAAAAATAAAATAATTAAATTATTTTTGAAACATGATTGTAATTATTTATTTAAATTGAATTTCATTTTGAAATGTATATATATATATATATTATAAATAAATTGAATTATTTTTCCTGATTGTTTAGACTTTTTATTTAATAAAACATATTGCTAAGAGAAAAACCATTTTGCCATCAAAATAAAAAAAATCAGAAAAGATAATTTGAAAAAAAGAATTTATGTTTTTCTTACTTATATCTATTTTTATTATCAAAGCATCATATAAAAAATAGATTTTAAAACATTATAAGAAACTATAAAGTGTTTGGTTTTTTTACCGTAGCTATTTTATTCATTCTCTTAGTTTTATTATGGATTTCAATAGTGAGATTTTTTAAAAATTTCAATTTAATTCTCAAACTTTTGTTTTATACAATTGAGGTCTTTTGAGCCCAAATTATATTTCAATTGCATTTTTTTTTTGAAGGTGAGGGTTGAATTGATAGAAAGAGGGCATAAATGAAAAACATGGGTAACATAAGTGGCGACCCTTCAATTTATTTGAAAATTTCATTTTAGTTCTTCATCTTTTTAAATTATTGAGTAATGGGTCCCTATAATTTTAAAACATTATGTTTTGGTACCATATTTTATTTTTTTTAATTTTTTTTTAGTGGAGAAGAGGGAGGTGGTCGCCGAATTCTTCTTAGAGAGAGAAAATTATTGTAGACGATAATTTTGAATGCTAAAATGGTTAATTTTTATGTCAGGTAATTTCATATGATAAGGGAAATTAAAATTAAGTATTTTCTTATCTTGAAAACACCTAAAAAATAGATTTGAGCCTGAAAGATTTTTTATTTTGAATTGATTATGGTGTTTTAAGTTAAAAATAGGTTTTTGAATTGAAAAAACAAAAACCTTGTTTTTTCCAACCACCACAATGGCCAAATTCTAGACAATTATAGATAACACCTCTTGTATCGTCTACCCTATTTACTTCATGAAAAATAAAATAAAAGCTTACCCGCGAGCCTTTTCTTTGAGGGCCAGACGTTAGGCCTGGCTTACCAAACTCATCACACATGATCTTGTTCTTTTCTTTTTTCTTTTATATATTTTTTTAAATTACCAATTTTTTATATGTATTTTATCAATAATTTTTGCATGTTTTGATTGATACCCATTCTTTGTGATTTTGTTTTCTTATTTAGTTTTTTTGAAACAACAATTATTTTTTTTATGATATTGAGTGTGTTTAATTTTTTGTGTGATTCATCTATAATTTCTTTTTATATTTTATATAGATAAAACTTATTTTTAAAAATAAAAAAAAATTTACAATATTTTTAATATGTGCAGCCTTGTATATAATTTTTTTCTTTTAAATTTATTCAATAAATTTTATGTGTATGTGGATTTATGTTACAAATTGATTTTTATAAATAAATTCATTAAACACAAATAGATAAATGACTTATATTGTGATATCAAATATCTTGACTTACATTTATCTCTTAATTTTTTTAGTTATTCTTTTGATTATTGTTAATGTTATTTATTTATTTATTTATTTATATAATGATTATTATTTTATTTGATTAAATACTTGGATGAACCTTTTGATTTATATTTGAATTTTTTAAAAAATAATTTTTATATTCATAATTTTTTTTAAAAAAAAATATAGACCCGCAGCAATGGATGAAATAGCTCGTTTTTTTTTAAAGCGCGTGGAAGCCCAACTAATTTTTACCAACCGTCAAGGGGAAAAAATATAGAGAGAGAGTAACTTAAAGTTCAACACGGTGTAAAAATCCGGAAGCACACATTAATGCCAATCAGCGTGGCGTGATAGCGTTCCAGTCAAAAGTCAAAACTAAGGATTGTAATGTTCAACGTGTTTGGGCTTTGACTAGTCTTAGCTAATAAATGTATTTTTAACATATTCGGAGAAAACTTTAAATTCAATCACCGCTAACAATCAACCAAAAAATAAAATAAAAAATCACAATCACAATTATAGCCACAGCATCTTTATTTCATTTTTTTTTACATTTTAAAAATATTTTTTTATATTTTTATCTTACTTCGAATTATTTTTTTAGATCATATTAAAAATAATTTTTTAAAAATAAAAAAATATTATTTTAATATATTAAATGGAGATAAAATTCCATTAGAATTTAAGCCTCTAACATTTGGGATTTAATTTTTTTTTTTTTTACCAGTGATGCATCCTGTCAATCCACTCAATTATTTGCACCTGTCATGTTCTGGATATGCAAATAATTATCATTAATCGAAAAATAACATTTCTACAAAATCGGATATTTTAAGCATAATATTCTCATCTATGCAGAAATTAATGATTCCTTCGACAGCAAGATAAACATTAACAGTGTTTTTTTTTCCTCTTCTGAATTTTCTTGCAGTCTCTTTCGCTGCTTTTCAAGGGCCAATTAGCTTGGAGGGCAAGCTCCCCCATCGCCTAGGTTACAGGGACGTTTTTATTAAAAATCTTAGGCAGTGCTCTTGATCTGGACTTCTTATACTGACTACTGAGCATTAAAAGCTTGGATTAATGGCATTGCAAGCTTTCCCTTTTCTCCTTCATTCAAATAATTCAGATAGTCGCTATCACATTTCTATGTGAACATTTGAAAAAAAAAAAATTATTTGTGCTCAAAACTTTGACATCCAATGTGTGGTTTTAATCAATTTTAGGTATCAGGATAACATGCACGCACTTGTGCCTGGAAACGCAAATCTCAATTTCAGACTAACGAAAACACATCCAAGCAATGTGCTTTGAGCTAGCTTAGTCTAATGAAATTGCTGTTTCCATTAGATGAAAACACATGCACTTCTCTCTTGTTTAGTTACCTACGCCTCAAAATATTAAGCCGCGACAATGATTTCACTCGAGCACAATGAGAAGGGTCTGTGTCAAGCAAGACCTGTTCAAATTCGGAAAAACAATCCAGAGAAGATAGAAATTAAGCTGGCAAGAATTTAAAACTGTTTGCATGATTCATGATGTCAATATCCTTATGATAGTTAGAGTATATATTCATTTAATTACATGGGTTCTCTCTACGTGTTCTAATACTTGATGAACTGTGTACAATTCATTCGCTGACTTATGAACTAGCTGCTTGATCCCCAAGCATTCCTAGACCTAGCATTGTTTTCCAGCAGAAGAAATTAAACATACAGGAGCAATATTAATTAGCTGCAGCACCAAAGTGGCAGAGTATCCTCCATCCGTTACCCAGAAAATGAGAAAATAACATACCCTTAAACCAAAGTCAATCCCTCAGAAGGCATATTATTATACGAAGATTCATACATAACATGGAGTGAAAAACAGAAGAAGGTGGAGAAAGAGAGAGCCAATAAAGTCAAGTGATCATAGATTTATGTGCGTACATAGCTCCAAAACTTTTATCAATATATATATATGTATATATAGCTCGAAAATTCATCTGTAAGATTTGAGAATAGATCCACAGAAGGTACAAATAATAGCTCTCCAAGAATCCCAGTAAAATGGAACATAACAAAATCTTGTTGAAGTTCTCATATCAGCCACGCTTGCACCACGACCGCACCTTGAACATGATCCGGCTACCGGCTTGAATCTTCTAACCTTCCTTGTTTGGTCCACCAAGAAACAGAAACAAACCATTGCAATGAAATATTTAAGAGATTTTTGAGGTTATTCGTGTGTGTTTTGCAGTGTGCTAATGGCAAGTGTGCTTGTCATGGTATTTATACGCATACATGGCAACTGTTAGGTATATATGGTACTGATCGTTAGATAACTGACACGTGGCAAGGAAACCGACGAAGTACTTCGATGTATATGTTTCATCTAATCATGAGGGGATTGTTTGGTGTTGATTATAAATAAATAAATAAAAAAAGATATATTGAATTTTTTAAGTGTTTATAATAATGAGTTTTAATTTAGCAGTAAATTAAATGAAAATTATGGTGGATGAATTTTTATAATAAGTTTCTTAATGCTATTATGTGGACTTTTTTATAATATTAAAAGATGATATTTGATATTTGAAAACTTGAAACTTAATATGTGAATGAGATTAATTTTTTTTTGAATTTTTTTGAATTTCTGTAATTAATTTTAATATTTGTAACTGTTGAAATAAAACTAAATAATAACTATTGAGTTTAATTTAAAATATTATTTCATTAATAGTCATATATTTTTATTTATAGTCATAATATTAAAAGACATAACACTTCGTTATAATATTTTCAATATACAAAAACTACATACAATTAAACTTTTATTTCTTTTTTTATTGTTTTTTTAAAAAAATTAAAAAATTTTAATTATATCCTGAAAATATAACTTCTATATAAAATAAATAAACATTTTAAAAATAATATTTTTATATATTTAAACCAATTTGTTATTCGTTTTTATCTTAAACTATTTATCTAACAAAAGCTGCCTCGGCCATCATGATGATGGTGTTAGTGGTTGACAAGTGTACAATATAAGCCAGGATTTCTTGGTTAAGTTGAGATGAGTTTGTCGCTGTGCAGCCCCATCATGATCAGTAACTTTCAGGTGGGTGCCCATATCATAAAAGCTAGAAAAGAAAAAGAAACTCTGATGTGGAATTTGTTTACTAGTTTAATTTAATCAAATGAGTTGATGATGTAGTAATTTAGTTAATGTATTGATATTAAAAATAAAAAATATTTTAATATATTTTTAAATAAAAAATATTTTAAAAAACAGAATCCATCACAATATCCAATAATCATTAAGTGTGCTACCATCATCCCATGTATACTCAAAATTTTAATGAAATTTTTATTATCAAGAAAGAAATGAGAAGAAAAAAATTAATCCCTTCTCTACTTGTGAAAGCATCTCAAATATAGATTCAGTATAACAAGCTAAACACAAAGTTTTTTTTTTATTAAAATCATATATTAAATTTTCTCATAGGCATGCAGGATCATTTATTATCATGGACTAAAAACCTTGACATTTTATTATAGCAATTAGTGGTAAAATACCTTCGCCTTTTATAATTTGGTTTTTTTTTATGACTCGGGTTATATTTTATTTTTTTTTAATTGATTTTTTTATCAATTTCATCTTTTAACGTTAGATTGAATGATAATTTAAATTTATATTTGTTATATTTTATTTCTATAGTGTTATTACATCTTATGACTCAGATCACGAGTTTTGCGAGTTAGCCAAGTTGGCTCAAGTTTTTTGGATCTTTTTTTAATTTAATATGTTTTTTTAATTTTATTTTTTAATATTGAGTTGATTGAAATTTGATTTAATAATTGTTTTTTTTTCCTATAGAGTTATCCTAGCTTCATAATCTAGGTTTAATAGGTTAATTTGAGTTAACTTGAAATATTTTTTTAATTGATTTTTTTTCTTCAATTTAATCCTTTAATATTGGGTTGATAGTAAGTTGTGTTTCATAATATTTTTTATTTTTTTATGGAGTTATATAGTCTCACTGTCCAGGTTATATGTTAACTTGACTGCCTCCATTTTTTTGTTGTTTTTTAATTTAGTTTTTTTTTCAATATTATCATTTAATATTGAGTTGATTAAGAATTATCTTCATAATTTGTTTTGATTTATTTTTTATAAAATTATTTTGGACTCATAAATTGAGTCATAAATTTAACCAGTTAACTCAGGTTTATTCAAGTGGTTTATATATATATTTTTTAAATGATTTACTAGTATAAACATGAACCTTGCGTGAGCTAAAGCCATCTAATGTGATAATTGATTAGTAGGAGGGGTAGATGGGAGACTCTGAAAAGATGGGTCATGGCAATAAATGCTTGTAAAATAGTTCAAATTGGACTTTTCTTAGAATCTGGAAAATATAGCATGTGCTCAGCTGTCAAGATTAACCAGCTCAAATGAATCAGTTATATATATATATATATATAACTGAAAAGTGACAAATATAGCTTTCACACGACAACTAATATTATTTTGTCTAAACAACAAACTATGAGGAGATCCGGAATTTGTAAGAAATGGTGCCGAAATTGCTTCGTCATTTATGATTATTTGAAGATTTTGTTTTATATTTATGGTAAAATAAGATAAGATTTATAATATATTAAGTGCAAATATTTATTAACTCTTAATTGTTTAAAGTGATTTTTGACGAAATAAATGGAATTTTTTTGAGATGAAAAAAAATTAATTTTCTTGTGAAATTCTACTTCATCATTTACAATTCTCATAGTTATTGTGAAATTATTTAAATTATGAAACAATAACGATACATTTTTATAACACAATAAGTAACAACCGTTTGCGGTTTTATGAATTGAAAAATATTAT
>Ga0325404_1001270_pt1 | contig 26750 bp, 15 predicted proteins | sample PopdelMetagenome_18_FD_205664 | JGI IMG/M metagenome (GOLD analysis project Ga0325404, IMG submission 205664) | Populus deltoides microbial communities from Bellville, Georgia, United States - Xylem-Control-R1 | ecosystem: Host-associated > Plants > Phyllosphere > Stem > Wood/Secondary xylem...
ATATATATATATATCCCGGCAACGTAGTGCAAGTCAAACCTAGTCTAGATTATTAATCCAAAGAAGAAAGAAACAAGATTACTTCATTGGAGACATAATGCAATCCATTGTCAAAAACAGAGTAAGCATAAACTTGGTAATTTGCAGTATCATCACCGTAGATCGTGCTTGATTTATAATCTAAGATTTTAGCATCTGCCATGGAGTAGCAAAGGGTCTGAAGTATCTAAACTAGGAGAGGACATTTGGCTTCAAAAAACTCTCACAGCAAAGCATAGGTATCAAAACTGGCAGTGAATTCGAATTAATTTCATTTGGAAAGAGATTCGGCAGCCAAAAAAGTAATATTTGTATTTCATGCATTCTCTTGTCGATTTAGATTAAAACTGTTGCATGATATACACAGGAGACAATGACTGGTTAAAAACCAAGTCGTGGATGGTTGGGAATTTCAACATGGCACTCTTAAAAGAAGCTGAAATGCTGAGGCTTTATAGAGACGGTGATTACAAAGCATCCCAAAGTCCAGTGTAGTGTATACAAACCTGTAGTTGATTCGTTTGGTAAATATGCTTCATTAATTCTCACTTATATTTGTGAACATGAAACCTTAGGTTCTGCTGCAACCGAGTTTGAACCTGCTGACCTTCATTCTTCCGTCCAAAGCAAGCGCTAACACATCATATTCCTCCACATACCAGAGTTCAGAAACAACTGCCTGAATGACATTCATGAGAGAATGCCATCATTTGTCCAGGAAAGACGTGGGGAAAGAAAAGGCTTACGTATGCCAACATACCTCAAATCCACGGATTTTACCGTTTAGTCTGGCAACAAGCTCATGGAAAAATCGGAGTTCATCTAAAGGCTCCTGGGTGGGACAATAATCAACAAAAGAAAGTCAAAAAGGGTACGGATAATAACAATGTAAGCAAGCAACTGATCGTCTATATGATGAGATGATTGGTTGAATGGGAACATTAGAAAACCTATCTTCTCTAGACATGTGCACAAAAGAGGGAGGGCATACTTAAGCCTCCAAGTCATGACCACAAACGAAACAGAATGACCGGAATCTTGAAAGAAACCATTTCATGTAAATTGTTGAAATAGAGGATTGCCGACCAAAAAAAAAGAACTTTATTATAATGTCCATAGTGGCATGACAAACATTTCATTCCATAGGCTTCTTAAAGGGTAGAAAAGGAGAACAAGACGTATGCTTTTCTGGTTGATTATGGTTCCATTATTTGAAATTAGTGACCACGGGCAGAAGCTGAAGTAAGCAATTGAACAAGACAAAATCATCGGATAATTAATATAATACCATGGGAGGAGATTTAGGATGACCCAAAAGCCTTGCAAATGATGTGTGTAGAATAGCATCATCATACTGCACAACAAATGACTGCGAATTAGTATTAAAAGTCAAGCACATGGCCAAGACTGCCATGTGTTCCACCAGACAATATGAATAAGAAATCCAAAAGTCCAATAGTTAATTAGAAATTCACATGGTTCTTACGAGTTGCTTCTTTGGGGCATGTGGAAGTGCAGTTTTCAGTTTAGCCCGAATGGTTAAGGGATCTGTTCCAGAGATCACCTACAAAAAGTAACAAAGCAGTGCTGTGAATTATTATACTTCTCTACTACGAATTCTTCAGAATGATTTTTCATGTTTCTTTATAAAGATGAAATTTAAGAAACGCTTCAAACAAATAATGGGGCTTAAAATACAGTGATTCACCTATCTGATTGATCTACCAAAAAAGGACACCAACTAATACAACAGCAATAATAAGCATAAACCATCAACTCACACACACACACAAAATGTTTTTGAGTTTAACTTGAACAGCAGAAAAGGCTCTGTGAAGGACGAAAAAGAGTGAAGGCCAACAGGTTATCCGGACCAAAGAACAAAAGACTTCTAAATCATTTTTCTAACTCTAGAGCCGGAAAGGAAAAAAGAAAGGAATTGTACTAACAATAATGGAAAAAAAATCTACAGTTCCTTTCATTTTGAAGGTTTTGTTATTAGAAATATCTGCTTTTTAGGTTCAGAAACATCAGAAGCCAACCCTCAGCATTTTGTATGTTGGGCAGGATCCACCATTTTGAATGTGATGACAACTTCCATGCCAACATAGAATCTCTTCAGCACTGTTTAAGAGCAGAAAAGGGGCCATTCCAAGAGGCTTGGATATCACAATCACCATTGTAATGAGAAGCATAGGAACAAGCTGCTTCTTTGGTGGCCGAAAGTAAGGTCAGAATGACATAATTTGAAAAATCAAAATATACATTGATTAAGGCCCAAAATGCTCCAATTCATCGAGGAGAGACAAGAAAGTCACTGAAAGCAACCTGCCAGCATCCCAGAAGCACGCCAGTTGAAGTCAAAACCACTCTATCCAAGACAATTTTCAAGGGGCAGAGGGAGTCTGCAACAGCTTTGACAGCATTTACTTCAGCTTCGATCTGACAAAACAAAAGAGGATTCAAGACATTAGTATTCTGGAAGGAAGTGAAAAGACACATAGAATAGTTCTAAAGATGATTTACCTCATCTTCAGTGGCAGGAACAGGTTCAATATGATGTGAGGCATGAAACATGCTAGAATGGTATACACTAGAGTTCTGAAACCAAACTGCTAACCAAAGCACATGTGAGGATTTAACGAGATAACAATTCAACAAGAAGATAACAATACAAAAATATGGAAATGCCAAATGAGGCTGTTTTCATGCGAATGAAAATACCAATACAATTGATGACATTAACATATGAATTGGCAGGCCAAATAATTTCATACCTTTATCAAAGTATGAACTAAATGTATTCTTTACATTGTCCCTGTGCCAAGCAGAGCGTAAATATATGATTTAGGCATTGATCAAAGTAGGAAAAATGGAAATGTAAACAAATGCAGAAGGTAATACAGAAAATGTACCAAGTATCACAAATTTGTAAAATATGAACATTATATCAATGTAAAAATCCATTTTGTAAGAAATATTGAGCATGCATTCAAAAAAAGAAATCAAAACAGAACTTGTTAGTCTAATGAAAAGATATTATTAAAAGATTACAATATACAGCACCCCCACCCCACTAAAAAAAACAAAAAACAATGGTGCAAACCGTGTTGTTCAGTTTGTTCAATCAGACTTAGTTTTGGATATTTTCTTTGTAACATATTCCATTATGTAGTTTTACACTGATCAGTTGTTAAATGGACCTACAAAGACTAGGTTTATATCCAAGCAGCAGTTCACACCATTGACTGCACAAGACTGAAGAAAACTGGATGGCCATTGTTATGCCGACACCAATAAAAGCAATTCATTACCAAAAGTGAATGTCAAGGGAAATGATGAATAAACTCTCTAGAAATTTTGCTGAAACCAACAAAAATGTTCAGCCACATGTCATACTTTCAGAGGAATTAGGACTGAGCAACTAATTAGTTTTAGTCAAGGTCAGGAAACACAATTTAACTAGCTTAGACACTAGCTTTAGCAGATATGGTAAGCTTATCAAATCACTTTGTTTTCTTAAGGTTGTAAAGGCCAATTAGCTCATAGATGTGGGGCCTTAAATGACAATAAATGGATTGTAGGTTTTCGAAACAACAAGAAAAGGAGCAATTGCATTGTCGCATACAAATATGTATTGCCCAAAATCCATTAATGTAGCACCAATGTAATGCCATCTCCATGTGGCGTCTCTTTTTTTTTTTCCCTCTTAGTTAAACAGCTTTAAGAACATAGCCTTGGTGGTCAAGATCCTGCATTTCCTAAATTTTTATGTTTTATATGCAACAAATCCAGAGACAAGTGCGCACTTCAATCTGAAATGAAAGGACAATCTCCACCACAAGGTGCATTTCTTCCCTTAGAGGAAATCTACTTCATGAAGTATTAAGCAAGCTAATAACGATGGATAAGAACATGATATCTAATAAGATTCTTAGCACAGAAAACATCAAGTAGATTGTACGCAAAAAGTCACCTGGCTTAGAAAAAGAACAACTCAGATGAAATTGAATAAACTCATCTTGTTACATTATATTTTACACAGTTGATACATAAAGGCAAGTTTTGTTAAAAGGACTCTGAAAACAGTGTCAAGAGTCTAAGATTACAACACAGGAGCAAATGCTTCATTTAGGTCCAAAAGGGATATATTTTGCTAGCATATTAGATTCCCACTCATGTTTTATTTACTGGTGGCTAAAACATATTCGTTTTGCTGCCAATTTTATGGCCTAAGGTTTACAATATGTCTAAAATAACAATCTGCTGATCTTAGGAATAACAATAAATCAAAACAAAAAGGCATGAGAAACGAAAGTAAATGCTCACGAGATGGGCACCGAGTATTCTGGGCTAAGATACAAAACATTAGCCCGGACAGGAGGGTTTGCAGCCTGTCCACAGAAGGAAGCCATTATTCACTTTTCAAAATGATGGAAATAGGAACTAAAACTTTGAACTAGTTATGACTCAATTCACCCACAAGTTACCTTGCGCACAGGTGTTACAGATCCATCCTTAAGGGTGAAAATATCCGAGAGCAACAGTGATTGAGAAGTTTCACCATGTTTGAGGAAAGCTGCTCCACGCTCATCCAAATCCCTTTCCATTTTATCATACAACCTTGACCGCTGCTCCGAATATTTATCTAATGCATGCATTTTTCAAAGTTAATGTCAGCCTTTTATTCTATAGCATGCATCAGTGAGTTTTTTCCCCTGTCTAGACAATCACAACACAAAGAGAGAACAAAAAAACGAAGACATAAATTTTGCAAAACTGAGAAGTCAATCTTCATAAAAGAAATGATGATATGCATTAATTGTGTTCGACTATTTCTCAACTACCAAAAAGACCAAATTGAAGTAAGAGAGAATGTCACCTGAAGACGAAGAAGAAGAGGAATTTTGGAGAGCCATATGGAAGAAAAAGATGTAGAAGAAGATGCAAATACACCAAATTAAAATCACAGTTTTGGAATGGCTCCACCAATTCCCAACACCAACTGCAAATGCCCTTGCCATCTCCAACAAAAAAAAAAGCTAATGAGTTCATAATATTAATATCCCCATCTGCAACTCACATGCACATACTCTGATGTCAAAATCAAATCCCCTTCCTTTTTCTTAGCACAATTTACAGCAACCGAACTCAACAATAGTTAAAAAACAATTGAGATTAGAGACCGAGACATCAAAAACCCACCACTTAAAAACTTCAAACATGAAGCACAATCGTAAGCCTTACCTTGTACAACCCAGCCAGACAACAACAACCTCCAATTTTATTGCATGAAGTGCTTGTGAATTCAACTTTTAGTTTGATCTCTTATAATTCTGTCCTGGATGTTTTATTTATTGTGTTTAATTACATAATTTCCCCTGTAGGTTTCAATGTGGTCCTCAAAGTTATTCTTGTAGTAACAATTCAAATTAGGTTGGGCTCACAAGAACGAACGTAGTTTTTGTATTGGATAAAAAAATTTCAGTGAAGTAATCCCTCGTTTGGAGCTTTGTTGTTATTACTTGATGGTGATTATTTTTTAAAATATTTTTTATTTAAAAATGTAGTTTATTTTTTGTTATTAATATATCAAAATAATCTGAAAATACTAAAAAAATTAATTTAAAATAAAAAAATAAAAATTAAATTAATTTTTTTTAAATACAAAAATCATTATCATTATTATTATTATCATTATCAAAGCTATTTGTATTGTGTAACTCAAAACTTAACCAGCCTCCATGTAAAATTACAAGTTTTTCGAGATGAATTCTACCATGACTAGAGTTGAAATAACCATTTTTATCAAATATTTGGCATACTAGATTTTTAATTATTTTATTTAAATATAGCAAACAATTTCAACAATAATGAATACCAAAATCAATTAGGTCAAATTAGATAGGTTTAGATTGAATTATCTTAGGTTTAAATTATGCTAAGCCAATCCAAAATTGTATTTAAATATATGAATCTTTTGTTTAGTATCAATTTTATTTATTTGGATTCTTGAAATTTGTTTGACAATTCAACAAAATTATTAAGTTCTTATATGATTTTGGTGTTATCATAAATAATGTTTTTTTTTATATAGAAAATCATAGTTTACATCCAAGATGAAAGAAATTTTTAAAATTGTATAACATTATACATACTCACAACAAAATAATTTAATATATTTATAAGATTGCCATTATATTTTTAAATAATGACTTAAATGCCCTTGTATGTTCAAATTATAAAATTACAAAATTGATCTCTCCTACCCTACCCCTGTCTTCTACCTTTATAACCACATCTTCTCTCTTTTTCTATGTCATTGGCCACCATTATCCAGTAGGATCAAATCACATCTATTATTTTCCTTATCTCCCGGCAAAATTAACCTAGATTTAATATTTGATGATCTGTCATCTAATTTTAATTTTATCTTTTTTGAAAACCTAGTTTGATTTAAGAACTTGAGTAGATTGCTAACGTACAAATCAACAAACTCATAAAGCAAAACACATTAACAAAAACTTAAAACTTGAAGGGAAGTTACTATGTAATAAGACACAAAACAGTATTCATTGTAATAGTGTAAAGATTAAATTGCCTCTGGCCTAGTAAACCTTTGAACTAGGCATTAGGGCAAGATAGTCTTTTCACCATGATATAATTATCTTTAACAACTTATCCAAGGTTATGTTAGTAATTTCCTTTTTTTATGTACAATGACATTATTAATTTAACCCTAAATAAAAAAAAAATTGAATGCCTTTCAATTAGGGGCATTATGGTCTTTTTATTTTTTTGAAATAGTAAAATTATTGTGTATCCTTTAAAGATAAAATTAACATAATTCTCTCTTAAAGCTTTTTTTTTTCTTTTACATTGGTTTTGTTGTTAATGTAAAAGGTTACTTAAAGGGCATTATTATATTTAATCATATAATAAATATTATTACACTTGCATTTCATTTCTTCTTTCGATGCTCATAAGTTCATGCATAACTATCACCTGAATAATGACCTTACTAGATGTGCTCTGAAAATGAATCTCATGAAGGTTTTTAACACAATCATTTATCATTTCATCCTTATAGGAGTCAGAGCTATTGGCATTTCGAATCACTAGAGATATAAGCAGAACTCTATCACCCATATCTGGTTTGCTGATGATCTTATGGTATTCTGTCATGCTAATATGGACTCGATAGGAATTTTGTAAAGACCTTTGGATACCTTTTTTGGGCTTTCTAGATTAGCCACTAACTAGGATAAGAGTTTTGTCTACTTATTAGGGATGGGTGGGGACCTAAAAACTGCTTTTTAGGATCATCTAGGGTTCAGATTAGGAGTTTTACTGGTTAAAACCATATTGACTCACAGTGATTGTATGCCTCTGATGGAGCGGATGATCTCCAAAATCAAGCTTTGGACATCAGCATCCCTTACTTATATTGGTTGTCTTAAACTCAAAATTGTTCTTTTCTCTATTCATATATATTGATCTATTATGTTCATCTTACCTTACTCTATTTTAGAAGGATTAAGGGCATTCTAATTACCTTCCTTTAGAAGGGTTCCTCTCTTACCCACTCAAAGGCTAAGGTTATATGGGTCTCGGTTTGTTATCATCTAAAGGGAGGGGGATTGGGGATTAAAAGGGTTAAGACTTGGAACATGACAGCTATTCTAAAAAAATGTATGAAGACTCCTTTCAAACAGCTCCTCAGTACGAGCATAATAGGTTTATAGCTACTTGTTTTGAGGGCGATCCTTTTGGTATATTAGACTTATCTCAGCCACTTCATGGTCTTGGGTGAAGATTCCACTCAGTAGAGACTAGTGTAGGGAGAGTTTGTTTCTTGAATTGGCAACAATATGAGTACATCTCAATGGTTGGACTATTGGTTGCCAGATGGGAGATGATTCTATGATCTTCTACCATTCAGGGTGTTATCGTCTATAGGACTGACTTGGAACGTAAAGGTCTTAGATATTATTTTAAATGGAGTTTGGGCTTTTCCCACGGGTCATCAGGATCTTCAGCCTTTTTGGAACTTAATTCATTTTTATCCCTATATTGATGTTCCAAATCACTATGTCTAGAAGGGTGATTTATTAGGAAGGTTTACTATCAACTTTGTTTGGGAGGTTCTAAGAGATTTTAGACCCACAGACTCTATGCATCATCTCATCTGGTTTCCAGGTCATATCCCAAGATATCTTCACACCATAGACAAACTTCATGCATATTAGATTATCACCTCTTCGGTATGTATCTTTGTGAGTCGTATGTTGAGACACAGATGAATTATTAAGCCCACCACATATTGACTGAAAGGTATTAATATCTATTTTTCAACCTAATTGGAATCTTAGCAAAATTAATTATGTAACTCTAAATATAGTCCAAAAAGTAGATGAAAGTCCAGATAGACAGATTTGACAAGATTCATCCAGTAAATTCGAGTATCTGAAATAATTCCTACCAAACTCCGATTGCTTTGAAATTTTAACCTTAGGTAGAACAACATGTATAGAAACACTTGTAAAACTTTTATTTCGATCTCTCAGTTAAATTGAAATTTATGCTTAATAATATAAAACTAGATATAAAAATATTTTACGCTAAAACCTGAATCTTTATTTTAACAATTATATATATTGGACTGGACCGTACTGGAAGAAATATAAAATTGATTAAAATTCTAGATAGCCATATTGAATGATTCAATGTCTAAAATTATGTATGGGAGCCTCTGTTACCGCACTATTTTTCTAATGGCGTAGCAGAATAATCCAAATGCCGTGTTGATTATTGAAATATTTATATGGAGAGAACTATTTTGCTACTGCTTATATATGATTATTGTATTTTTTTTTCCATCTTTAACTACTTGGTAAGTGAATCGAAATCCTAATTAAATAATGAAGTTTCATTGACACTCGTATGTTTTTTTTCACCCCCTCCCTTACCACAACAATCATTTTATTGTTAGTTTGGAATTTTTTAAATGTTAAGATTTCTAAAGATTTTTTTTATTACAAGAACAAGAACATTTAGGAATGTATTCCATGATTGCCCCCGTTACACAACGTGTTAGATCAATTTTTTTTTATGTAAAACAAATATTTAGGTGTTGTTAATGTGTTTTTTAATATAAAAAAATTAAGTTATATGAGAATTGATCTAATATGATATGATCGACTTAATAGGTACAAAAACAACCTGAAAAACCGATAAAAAAATATAGTTTGACTAAAAAATATATATATAAATGATATTTTTTTTAAATATTGAAACGACAACATACTAAATTGAGTTATACGAGGATTGATCTAATATGATATGATCGACTTAATAGGTATAAAAACAACCTGGAAAGCCGATAAAAAATATAGTTTGACTAAAAAAAATCAAAATGATATCTTTTTTTAAATATTGAAACGACAATATACTAAATTGACTCCGATCAACTCAATTTAACTTGTCAAATCCATTACATAACTCATAAGACTCTTATAACCCTATAAAAAGCACAGAAAAAAAATATAATAAACCTAATTCTTAATCAACTCAATATTGAAGTATGAAATTAAAAATAAGATTCAACTAAAAAAAATGAGTTGAGTCAACTTTAGTTAACCTGTCAAGTCTAGATCATGAGATCGGAATAACCTTATAGAAAATAAATTATAAAACTCAATTCTCAATCAATTCAATGTTGAAAGAAGAAATAAAAAAATCAACAAAAAAGGACAAAAAAACCATCTGAGTCAATCGAACAAACCTGTGATCTACATCATGAGATTAAGATAATCTCGTATAATACAAATCAAAACAAATTATGAAGCATAATTCCTAACCAACCCAATATTAAGGGATGAAATTAAAAAAAAATCAACTAAAATAAACGCGAGTCAACTGACCTAACTTGTGACCTGGACCATAACACTGTGATAACCCTATATAAATTAAATAAAAATAAAATATAAAAAAATATTCTCAATCAACCGAATATTGAAGGATTAAATTAAAAAAAAAATCAAGTCTAGCTAGGTTAACTTGTCAAACTCAGATTAGGAGATTAGATAACTCCAAAAAAAGTAAATCAAAAAAAAAATTATAAAGTCCAATTTTTAATCAACCAAATATTAGAGGATGAAATTGATATAAGAAAAACTTAATTAAAAAGGGAACAAAACTGAGTAAACTTGGTTAACTTGAAAAGTTCACAATCTAAATTATGAAATCATAATAAACTCATAGAAAACAACCTAATAAAAAATTATGAAGTTTAATTCTCAATCAATCTAATGTTGAAGGATGAAGTTGAGAAAAAAAATTAAAAAAAATAACTCGAGTCAACACAACTAACTCGCAAAGCTAACAACCTAACTGTGATAACTCCATATAAATCAAATCAAAACAAAACAAATTATGACATGCAATATTTAGTAAACTTAATATTGAAAAATGAAATTAAAATAAGAGCTAATTTTCAAATTAAAAAAAAAAAGTTAAGAAAGCATTAGTATTTTACTTTTCATTGTCACAGTGAAATGTCAAGGCCTTTTATTATATACTAAAAAAGTGGCTCGCACTACATTGTGGGCTACGCTAAATCTCATATTTTACTTTTCACTATAGCAAGATGTTAAGACGATGTATGTGTTTTAACAAAATCAAGAAAAATATGAAATTCAAGTAATTTATTCTACTATGTTTATAAGCTTAGTTAATTTAATAATATGATTACAAAAAAAAAATCAAAAAAAAAATAAAGCAAAAAAAATACTAACAATGATTTAATGAAAAAAAATGCTTGTCAATACCATGAAAATATATCTTTAGAATATTCTTAAAATGTCAGAATGATCTTATTTGTTAACAAAGTAAAAATTAAACGAGAAGAAGATGATCACATAGAAAGAAAAATAATAATAATAAATAATCTCAATTCTTAGCAAATAAAATGTCAACCAAGGAAATTGAAATTAAAAAAAAAACTCGAGTTTATCTGAGCCATCAAGCCAAATTTACGACCTAGTTATAAAACCGAGATAACTTCATGGAAAGCAAACCAAATAAAATAATGAAGGTTAATTCTCAAATGAACTAGGTCAATAAAACAATAAAAACTATATAAAAAAACAATATAAAAAGGACCTGAGTCAACCCTAGTATACCCATCGAATCTATAATCCGGAGCATGAGATCAGGATTAATCCATAGAAGGAGAAGTGAAAAAAATAATGAATACAAATCCCCAACCTACACAATGCTAAAGGGTGAAATTGAAAAAAAATCAATTTAAAAAAGAACTTCAAAAAAAGATCAAATCCAACCTAGTCTAATCCCTTGAACTTGTGAAATAGGTCATGAGGTCGAATTGAACCATAAAAGTAAAACCTAAAAAATCATTAAGGCAAATCTCAATCAACCAAATAGTGAGGGGTAAAATTGAAAAACAAAATAACAAAAAAATAATTAAAAAGAATAAGGATCAAAATTGATAAATTAACAAATGACCATACTTTTCTGAATTTTTGAAAGGACAACTGTTTTTCAAGGCTGGAGAGAGAAAAAAAAAGGAGACAAACCATTATCGGAGCTTCACCGTGTAGGGGGGAGCCAACACGTGCCTCGCCACCATGAAGTGGGTGGTGTGAAGCTTTGAACGTTGTCCTAAAATGTGGACACCACACACACTATCCAAAGGACATCAAGTGCGTCCCACTTGCTCTTGCATCCGTTACATACTATAATAATTTTTTATTTAAAATAATATTATATTTTTGTTAAAAAACTTGAATATTCTTACTAGTTACATAAAACATAAATGACATGACATAACACTCTTCACCTTTAACTTTAAGAAATTTTTACTTCAAGAGTAATTTTAATACCTTACTATGCAAAAAAAATTAAAATACCTGAAAAGCTCCTCAGTTATAAGTTCAATTAATTTAGTTTTTAGAGCTAGTTTAGTAATTTTACATCCTAAACACCCTCGTGACTTTGAATTGACAATTCAACACCATAATCAATCCATGATGTAAGTTTTGTGTTGTCAAGAGTAGAACGGTGATTTTACTATACGAATCCACAGGTAGTTCTCAGTAAAAGGCTGATAAGTTTTAGTTTTTTTATTATTATTAATTAACCCTTTTATCCCTTGGTTTTGTGACTTTTTATGGAGTTGTAAGAGAATTGAAGTTCATAAGAAAATGAAAATAAAAGAGAGGATGTTAGATTTAGATTTGAACCAATGGAGTTCTATAATATCAAACGTATTTGGTTTCCCGTATAATTCCCAAACTAAATAAAAGATTGCCAGGCTCAGTAAGAGATAAAGAAGATTGATCCTACGCTTCCAACACCATCACTATACGAGTATGTTCGGGAATATAGTTGAGACGCAAAAAAAATAGGACGTGGTCGCTACTTTCCTCCTAGTTGCTCTGTTCCGAATCAGAAACAGAAACTCACTATCGTGCTTCCCCAAAATTTGAGAGTGGTAATCTATACCACAGCTGCAAGATTTATTTTGATTCATCAATGATGAGCTGTCCCCGTTGTTCAAGCTCATTAAGCATTGCAAGTGCCGCAGAGTCATATGAGGTCTTCTTATCAGCACTAGCCTCTCCCGCACATTCAACAACGCCATACGACGGTATGTTCATGATGATTTTTGATACATAACTGTTAAATCCCGTCCTTTTATCAGGGCCTTCACCAAATTCAATTGCAGTTCTGCGGGAACAAGTTAATTAGAACGAGAAATATGCAGGAAAAAAAATGTAGCATGGAAAACTAATGATCTTTGTATATAAACGAGAATTTGGGCGACCAAAAAAAAGCTTGTAGAGTTGGCAAACCTGGATTTCGTTTCTGTTGTGTCAAATGTAGGCATTGTCCATTGAACTTTCTTACAGAGATCATAAAGACTAGTACGAGGTCCTCCTTTCTTCTTGTTAATCGACTCAATAACTGCAAAAGGGGGTGATTTAGCGAGATATTCCACAATATTTGAGGGTACGATTGAATTCATCAGAAAGCAGAAGACTACTCATTTAACAATGAAAAATCAAAATATAACTGCAGGCACCAACCAGCACGCTAATTTTCTTGCAAGAACCAAAAAACTACCCCCTCAGTCCCATGACAAGCATATATTATATTAATCAAACTCTTCAATTCATTCCTGGTGCACAAGATGGGCTAGCAACAGTTTTAAGGAAAATCAAGACAGCAAGATAAATTAAGATAGGTGTTAAGCATTGGACTTTTTCAGAAAGGAGCTGAGATAGTGTGTGCCCTTGAGCAGCACATATAAAATGAACTGTTCCTTCTCTGAATCACATTTAGAATCAAATAGGAAGCCAAATAATTTGATGATGGATACCTGGGGGACCATGACTAGGACTGATGGCAGGGGAACAATCTGTATTTGAATCTCCGGGCACTTGGTTTTCTATTTTCTGCTTTTTTGGCTTTGTTTTTCCAGAAAAATCTTCATTTTCTAAGAAGCCAGGGGAACTTGAATCAACAACAGGGTCGGTGTCCTGTTTCCTCCTCTTTGAACCTCCACGTGAGTATACGATGCCTCTTTTCTGTTTACATGAGCATACATGGGTTAAAATAGAGTTTACATGAATTTAATTTTTTGAAGCCTTGAAAGACATTCAAATAATTAATCACTGTATGTTTCAACGACAGAAAAGCATCAAAGTCACACAAATATCTTAAAATGCTATTATTTCTTCATTGATTTTAATTTACAAAAAAACAGCAAGAATTAGAATGCAGAAAAAGCTTTCACGTCCATGAATTTTCCTGGATAAATATCATCTTTAGTTTGCTCATTCTAGAAACCTACTGTTGGATTTACTAGCCAAACAACCACCAGAACGACTTTTTAAGTACAGAATGGATGTTTCAGAAGTATGACCATTAGCCAAGAAATCTTACAACAATAGTGATAGTTACTAGAAAAAGAACTAAAGAAACAAAACACCTCAGGGTTTTATTATTATGGGATCGATTAGCAATCTTTCATTTATTATGATCCAGCAAGTGGTAAAATATGAAAACATACAGGCATGATTGCAATTCCCAGAAGTACAAACCTGGAGCTTCTTCAACAAACAAGAAGCTGCTTTTCCTTTAGCTGCTTTCCTGTTCTTCTCATACCCCTCTCCAGACAAGAGCTCGTTATCCAGCTGTACCCAAAGCTGGGCGCGAACCATCTCAGCTTTCTTGGTACATTTTTCTTTTACAAAAACCCCTATAGAGTCACATAATTCAACAAGTTCACGCAGTGGAGGCAGCTCAAGTTTCTCAGGGGTTACAATTGGAGATAACAAGGGCTTGAATATTCTCCACACACCATCGAGATTGAACTTTGTATCAATTAATAATGCCCCTGCAATGCTTTCAATCAGGTCTCCAAGAGCCTGTAGGAAAGACAATGATCAGAACAATTTGCCATTAATAAATAGGATTGCAGAACAGAAAACCACCACAACAAGTTTATATATGTAAAAAGCACCATAATCAGAGCCTCAAAGGATTAGTTGCTGCTAACCTTTGAAGATAGCAATATAATTGAGGAAAACAGCACGGTTCTAACATAAAGAAAATAAGAGATTGTGTGGGTCAGTATAGGAACTTACCTTGGGAGCCTTTGTGCCTTGATCAGATTCATGAAAAGAATTTACATATTCTGTTATTTGACTTTGAAGGAGTGTAGAACAATGAAGAAGATGGGTATACAGGTTTTGTTTCACAGCAACTTGAGCAAAGTTATCATTGTTAACAGAAGCTGAGCGCAAGTCAGTCAGCTCACCAGGATCAACATCTGTGTGGCTCTGATAGAGATGCCATGTTATAAGCAAGTCCAATACAGAATCACCAAGAAATTCAAGCCTCTGTCAAAAATCCAAAAGAAATATATCAAACAGCAGTCCCATTAAGATTATTGCAAACAGTTACAGGAAATAAAGAGTCTGGTGCACTTAAATCTCGTCATCAAATACATTTAGTGAGTAAACGTTTCTGTATTAACATCATATAAAAAAATAAAAATAAAAACATTGATATCATTCATGTATGTTACAGAAATCTGTTTAAAAATTGCTCGGATAAAATTACTGTACCTTGAGAATTCAAATTTATTTTTTTTTTCCAAATTGGTTTCACTGCTGAGCCACCACAATAAGGAAGTTAAATAAAAAAAAAAGTGTCAATTAAAATAACCCCCTTGAACATTATAGGCACCACCCAAACGTTTGAAAAATCTTTACCAAATCACCTCCAATTTTAAGAAACTGCTAAAGAAACCTCCTTTTATAACAAAAATACCTTTCATGGGCTAAAATTAGCCCCTTTGACAGCAAGGGAATTTGTAATGATTTCTTAAACATAGAAAGGGTTTTTTGTCAAATTCTCAAACTTTTAGATGCCATTTGTAATTTCAAGGGCTATTGTAGTTTACCCTAAAAAAAAGAAAAAGAAAAATAGAAGACCAAGTTGATAAAAATTTCATTACCTGGTAACAGTATGTAACACCCTGTTCTTGCATAGATGCATGAGTCATGGCCTCCTGCAAGACAAACTTGACACCGAAGGTATACCCAAGCTTTGACTCTAGACTCTTAATCTCATCTTCTTTAGGGATATAAGATCGTAGAGATGCACTCGTAATTGCTTCGCTTATTAGTGAAGGATCAAGTTCAGCATTAATGCCAAACCACTTCATCACATGAATTGCAGCAATCAATCCACCACTGACATAGTATGCCCCTATGACAGATTCAACACAATCTGATATGGTTTTGGAACCCATCCATCGGTGGCCTGAATCACAAGGTTTTCCAACCTTAACAATTGCGCTTTCGGTTTGGAACTTACGATCCAATGGTACTTCTAAAGTATCAACCCCACATTTGCAAGGAACAGGAGTACGTACAGATTTCTGTCCAGAAGCAGTCCAACGACGGGGATCAAATGCACTGTCTAGTATATATCCCTGGCATGTAAGAAATGCAGAACATTTTGTTTCAGACACCTATTGAAAACGAACTATTCAAAACACTTATAGATTTAAAATATCGTGGCTAGAATAAAATTTGTGGAAGATTATTCAGTTTCATATCAATCCCTGTGCCTGAACAATTAATTCAGGTAAAATTGAGTGACAGAAAAGGACGATGATCAGAATATACATGTGCAAATATGAAGTAGAAGGTATAATAGCATGGATGATGATCAGAACATACATGCGTAGATATGAAGTAGAAGGTCTACTATTTAGACTTGTCCAGATTCAAATACCACATCACAGTCATTTCATGGAAATACAAGTGCAGAACATTTGATAACTATAATCACAGCAATGTGAAACACTTCAATTCAAGTCTCAAACCAATCAGGGAGAGCATACTTCAATGGACAAAGAAACACTAACAAATTCTATCCCAAAAGAAAATTAACATTGGGTTCAATTGTAAAATCTTCTGGAATTCGTTTCTGCAATCGCAGAACATCAGCAAAGTTATTAAACAGTACCTGAAAAACAAAAAAACAAAAACACAAAGGAAGAGGAAAAAACACATGCGCTCAGAAAACACAATTTTTTATGGCGAATAATACTTCTTAAAGATAGAACTAGAAGCCACAAAAATCATAATCAAATACCTGTACTTTACAATCTGTTCCCAATTTATGTAGGGTTGAATTACAAACAGCCCCTGAGCGCCATGAAGATAACTGGCCTTCATGTTTATTGGGATATTTTAAAAATAAGTGGCAGCTGACAGCATACTTTAGAACTGAGTCCCCTAGCAACTCCAGTCGCTCCATCGAAAAACTTTCACAGCATCTAAGTGTTGTTATTGCTTCCAGAATCTAATGATCAAAGCAGGTGACTACATTAGCTTAAAGGTGAATAATTCATTAAAATACAGAAAAATGAAGAGCAATTTAATGGGACAAGACCAATGAGCTTGGGATGTAAAAATTAGGAGCATGACAATCAATCTCTTGTCTGAGTTGACTGGCCAACATCAGGCACTCAAGACGGTGCATCAAAGATGGCATCAGATAAATTGATTTTACAACACTGATAGGAACATCAATCTTGATCAAAAGTTCAGGTGGCATATGCACATGTTGCTGCTGTTTTCTGCCAACCATGCCATCTTTTGAATCACCTGGTCATTTAATAGAACATGTAACAAATCAGATAACAGAACAGGGAACTCATTGCTAAATTCAACTGCATAGCCTGATTCAGAAGACAATGTAGTAGCTTATAATGTCAATTGCAATAGCTTTTATAATTGAGAGAAGTTAAAGCATATTGGTGAATTTCCCAATTCTTCAAATCTGGTTTACACTTTGTCAATAATCATAGCATAGGATTAACTTCAAGATATTAGAATTGAAGTGCCAGATAATCAGACTGAGACTGAGTTGCCCAACAGAAAACAATTCCACCTCATAACAGATCTCAAACACACAAACTAACAAACCTTCATCATTAAAGTTTACAAGATGATTGTGTGGGTTATGGCTTTGCTTTAACCGCAACAGAGGCTGTCCTGGATGCATCAGCACAATTCCATACCTGAGAGCAGCTTGATGTTAGGTATGGAAACTGTAGATGATAACGAGGAGAAATGGACATAAGACCCTCAGCTGGGCCCACCAACCTTTTGTTGAAGTAATCTGTGTATGTAGAAAACTCTGTCACATTATCAGCATTTCCCTCAAAAGCACTCTCCGCAGATGAATCGTTCACGACTTTAACGATGGAGTAGATTCTTCCCGTGTGGATTGCCAGTACCACCATATCTTTAATGTTCTCTACGTTGACTAAAGCATTAGCAAAATGGATTAAATTTGTACCATTGCATTCTATGGTGGATGACTGAACATTATCAGGTAATGGATTTCCTCCACCACTGTAAGACCGAGCAGCCAAAAAAGAGTTCTTCAAGTATTCCACCACAGATGAGCAAGCTTCAATTCCTTTCCAATCTATTTTACACCAATCATTACTGGAAATGCTCCATGGCTCTAGTGGTAGAAGCAGATACATGTTTGAGGGACTCCACAGTGATGTTGTTTCTTTCTGAAGTAAGAACTCCCTAGATGATTTAGATCCAGTAAACAACTTTCCAAACAAGCCATTGAAAAAGAATTCTTGAAACCGTTTTGCTTTCGTCATCTGATAAAAAAATAAAACATAGATACAGCATTCAGGAAATAACCAATCCAAGAAAAAAAGAAATATTACTGAGATAATGAGCACGCAACATGCTAATACCTGTGCAGCATCCAAGTGAACTACTCCACATGAAGAAATAGAAGACTTGACTATCTTTGCAACCAAATAAAGATCCAACTCAATGTTTCCCACATCATCATCGAGCTTTGACTCAATGAGAAGAATAAATCCAGAATAGATCTCACTGACAATGGAGCAAGAGAAATCAAACTTGTATGCATGAAAAGTGGCTCCATCAAGTTTCTCTCCCCAACTTCCAGATAACGCATGAATGCAAGTTGTCCCATGCAATTCCTTCCTTTTTGTAGTTCCTGAATAGGCAAGAGTGGAGCAGAGAAAGAAACAATGAGTTATTACATACAACAAGGAGAGAAACACCGCTACACCTTCCAGGATTGATACAGCAATCCAAACACATTCATGTGAAATTATTAGTGTATCCACCCATCAAGATTTTGCCAACTTTGCTAAACTACAAAAGCAAATGCATTATAATGTTTGTCCTTACACGAACCATACTGATGTCTTGACAATTTCATTTTATTTTTTTCATTATTGCTTCAGAGCATTCTAAATGATGATATCGCACACATGCAGCGGAATTGCTCTATACTTTAGTATTGGCCACCTGATATCAACAAAGCATGGTAGTTGGCAACTAAAGATGAAGGAATGTGTTCTGGATTATCTAATAAGTAGGCTAATTTAGTCAAGTCATAGGTTATCTATGATTTTTCATAGATTCTTTAATAGTAAAAAAAGAGATAACCCAACTAAAAATCCTAGCAGGTTCAACTCTTACTAATGACCCAGAAAGAAAGGATGGTGCAGCTTGGCCAATGAGCTAATAGAGTTTCTTATAGGAATATTCAATATGAATTTTATTATAATAAACATATACCTGCACCTGCAGATGTTGACTTGCTTTTAACAACAGCAATCTCTGAAGGCTCTTCAACTGATGGCAGAAGATGATCATCTAAAGCACCCATTTGATGCAATTTCTTACATGCTTCCAAGCACACAAGCTGCTTTGCTAATTGTTGATTCCTACATGTTGGACCAACTAATGTTTGAAATGCTGCATTAGGAGGTAGCTTCATTGCACAGCGGCAAGACTGTTCAAAAACTTCAAACTGAAAAGTTGGCTTTGGTGTGTAGTACCTAAATTGTAAAGGAAACCAATTAAAAGTTAATTGCTTCTATACTGTATACTTAACCCAAAAAATGGACAGGGAAATATTTAAATACCTGTCGCCAGGGAGGTGTTGACAATATTGATGTATGAGGCTAACACTAGAGTCTGCAGTTACTGATGCTCCTGTCACATCCACCACATAAGCCTTTGCTGCTTCTGAAGCACATGCTTTCAGATTCCATACATTAGGATCTCTATTTATAGCTGTATCTGTCATTGACCACTCACTTCTAATGATTTCAAATAGCTGATCCAGTTGTTTGGTGTTTCCCCTGCAAGTATATGCACAGTTATACTATGTTTACAGATAACATATACATGAAAAAAATCATGCGCCAAGCATGTTTATGACGCAAGAGCTTTAACTAGGGATTCTATCACAACTGTAATGATCTACATGATCAAAATATCAAACACACAAAAACAAAGATGAAGGCCCCATTCTATTTGCTACGCTACAGCTGCTTTTTGTGCCAGAAAGCATATCAAAGATGCTTCAGTGTGACTGCAGTCTAAATGGATGAAGTGGGATCACCTTTCAAGCATGGTGATAAAGTGGGAATTATTTTGTCGAGCTCGTCCCCGAGACTGGACATAACTGCGGACTGTCTTAGGCAGATCAAAACGTATTACACAGGAGCAGTTTGGCACATGAATTCCCTCCTCCACCACATCAGTGGCAAATAATAGATTGACCTGCATAAAGTTACCTGTGTGTTATCGCGTTTTCAACTTCCTGCGAACAATTCATAATACTGAAGAATATATACCTTCCCAGAGCGAAATGATTCCAAGGTCTCCATTTGCATTTTTGGGGCCAGTGCATCAGCTGATGCATTAGTTCCAGTCAAATATGAAACAGTGAAATGTGCTAAAACCTCAACTTTCTTCATAAATCTTTCAACCACTTTCGCTGTAATAATTCTTTCAACAAAAATGAGGCACAATACTTCCCTAGCTTCTCTGCAACCACAAAAGGATAGTAAATCAACTTGGATACAAAATTAAAATAAAAAGATAAGCAAATATTTCTATTACCCAAATGATAGAAAAAGTTGGAGAAGTTCACGTAGTTTGGGGGATATGTAGCCAAAACCCAATGCTGCTGAACAGTCAAACCCATGATCCAAAGAGAAATTATCACCTGAGTTAAGAGAAGGAATAATGTTGGTAATAAGCATCATACTCGAAGCACAATCAAAATACATACTAGTGTCTCCAGAAAGGCAATATCGCAAGGAAAAACATCAGGCAGACAATATTCACTGGCACTGTGCTCCAGAGACAGTATCTTTATGCACTATGAATGAATTGCTTGCTCATGAACAACAGAATACATAAGAAATAACTGGAAAATAATAATTATGGGAGCGAGATGGGAGGAGTTGATGAAATAGAATCTAGAAGAGATACCACATTGTTTGAACCTAAATTATACTCTCTTTCAACTTAAGTAGTAAACTACTGTACACCAGATGAAGCTAGGTGCAAGAGGTAAGCTTTGTTTTGTCCAAACCATTGATTTGCATAAGGGATGGGCTAGCTCTATCTGTACCCATCCTGTGCTCTATAAGGCCCTCGGTTCCTTGGCAGCACCTTGACATGCATTACAAGAGAATTTAAATATTTCTCAATCCACAGGTATGGGACTTTTACCTGTTTATCCAGATGCGGTGCCCTTTATAGTTATAACTTATCGCTCTCTCTTTCCCCTCAGCTATTCACACACACAGACTGCCTTATGCAAGCTCAATTTTGGTTGCTGATGCTATATAGGAGTAATACAGCAGGATTAGTCACGGTTAATTTACAATTCTCAAGTAACTACTTGAGTCACAAGTGGCATCATCCGATCCTTGATGCATCCTGGTAGGAGGTTGATGCATCATTAATCTTCACTAATTACTCCAAAAGTTAAAGCTCATATTATTTTAAAATTTTCCAATCGGTCACCCAATCAAAGCAGTCCTCCTCCATGCAGTCTCATTGCCATGAACCCAAACAAAGCCAAAAGATGCACTTGTTTAACAGATTCCAAATACTCCAAACAAATCATAACAAAAAAAAAGTAACATTCAAAGCCAGATAGTTCCATACATAAATGGCAGCTACAAAACCCCATTATGGGATTAACTTTGAAAAACCTTATCATAAAGAAGAACAAACAACACAGATTTCGAGAAATGCAATTCAGCAGGAGAGACAAAGGTGCCAGCATCCAAATATTGAATAATGCTAAATAAGGCAAGCAAACAATGTCAACCACTGCAAGTGATTTATCAACAACCATGTATATAAATACAGGACAAAGGAACAAAAAAAAGTTTCCATTAGATTTGAGCACGCCTCATTTACAGCAAGTATGCAATTAGCTGAAAAGCAATATTTTACAACTTCTTAGGAAAGAGAAAGTATAAAAGGTGCTATTATCATACCATGCAGCAAAGATTCACCAATTATATGTAACACATCCTCAAGGAAATATCTACACTGCAAAGAAATTTCTTGATATAATTTGCATTCACCAGTGGGGTTACCAGCATTCTCTAGACAAACCTTGATGGCCTATATGAAAGAAAAGTGAGAAATAATAAACTGCAATCACAAGAGAAGACAACTGCAAAATAAAAATCCTTGTCCCTTATCTTTATGAAAGCCATGTGAGTTACATTTGGGGGTGATGGAGGATAAGAATCACCCTAGTGATATACCCTTGGGGATAATCCCGCCACCCCCCTGCCCCTGTTATATATATTTCAATTTCTCTAACTCTTTTTTTCCCCTCAAAGAACACACCTAAACAATGTTTAATTCTCTCTCTTCTCACTAACAATATCTCAATCTTTTTTTCCTTAAAAAATGTACCCTTCCATTTATCAACACACCAAGTATGTTTAAAAATCTAATTTTACACCCTTAACAATCATTCTTGTAATAATTACTCATGAAAAATTTCACCTAAATTTTCTAACCATGTGCCAAATAAACCCTTGGAGGAAAACAAAGAAAATGAGGTATTCTCTTTGTTCCAAAGTTGTCTTTTTTTATTATAGGCACATTAAGAAGCCTAAAAATATTGCGTCACCTCAGTTATTCCATATCAACTTAAGAAATTTCTAATCTAAGTATGCTTTTCAAGAGTTGGAAAAATTGAAATCAATTTTCAACTAAGGGTAGAATAGAATAAAATATACATTTCTTTTGACTTTCTTATGGTAACTTTAGACAAACCCAAAATGAAAGAACGCTATTTGGGATGGAGGGAGTAGTATTCATGAACACATTTTATGAAAATCACGAGTATAGCCTATAGCTACTGCATTTCACATAATAGAAAGAATACAGAGTGACAGCAGAAGAACATAGGGCGTGGGCATTACATCTCAGCATTTAATCCATTTTCTCCTTAGTTTTTAATTACTGTGATTGCAATCATACCTCATATGCACATATGAGGCCAAGATCTTCTAGGCAATTCAAAATCTTTGCGTGGTCCTTGGACAACTGCTTTCTCGTTGCTTTAAGCTTATCATCCATATCTTTGTAACAACTTTGTGTTGAGCCTTGCAAAGCTAACATTGAAGCATCAAACTATCCACTCAAAACAAAAACATATCAGTATCAACACCAATAAACCACTCATTCCACAAATCTCAAAGCTAGAAATTTCTTTGTAAGTGCCACCTCCACCACATAATTTGATACAAGTACACAGGAAAAGAATACCTTGGACCATGAAGCTTCAATCTTATCTTTCAGCTCCACATAAGAACACCATGCTTTGTCATAAAATCTACATAATTCTTTTGCAGAGGGAACATAGACATGCACCTCTGCCCTGTCTTCAATAGTATAAATCTGCAGTAAAACAAATAGAATAAATTAGGGAGGAGAAGCAAAAAAAGAAATACCACATAAGGGAGGGAAGGACAGAAATGAGGGGGGAGGGGGGGGGATTGCATTGAAAAAAAGGGGAAAGACCAAGAAGAAAGATAGCATAGAAGCAGACTCTATAACCAATTCTCAGGACTTCGCGATTGCTAAAACAGCAGCATCCCAAAACAATAGGGATGAGATTCTTATATAAGCAATGAATCTAGACAAATTAGAAAATAAAATGAGAAGCATGCATATCCCCAGACAAAAATGAAATAAGACAAGCTAATGCAAGTCTATCTCAATTGTGCTTCCGTTGGTTGGCATCACAACTTCGAGATAAGGAATAAGAATTAAGTTTGACAGCATGACCATCATAGGAAAAAAAAATTAAAATTAAAAGTACCTGAGAATCCAATACACTCTCAAGTTCTGCTAGTTGATCCTCACAGTCCATGGCAGACGAGACACCTAATGAAAAAAATTTAAAAATTATATAAGAAATGCATACAATAGGTTTATGATTGGACTAAATCTAGAAATCAAAAGATGAAAATAAGCAAGCAGCATACAAGCAAACAAGGTTTTAAGAAGATGAACTTGATCAGAGGAAGAAGCAAGTTTTGCTAATAATAAATGGCTACAAACGGTAAGGGTTAAATACATACCAAATATTCTCTTCATGGGTATTGACTGTTTACATAATTCAGCTAATTTGAAAAATACAACATCTGTCTCCAGTTAACACACCTATAAAACTGAACTTCTAATTTAGAATACCTCTCTGCTAATTGCATTTGGGCCAACAAGTGTGAAGACTATTCTTTCCAATGGAAAAATAAAACAGATATACGCAAAATCAACTGCCATCAAGGCAGACCAGAGAATGAAAGGAAGTTTGAGTTGCAAACTGATCAATGATGGTGCCATCTTGTCCTGGTGGCATTTGAAAGTATCAAGTGTCAATGACAATGAGGGGGGCGGGGGGCAAATAAGGTCGTAATAATGTCAAATAAAAGATCTAAATAAATTTATGCACTCAAACAGTTACTAAATTTCAAACCCTCCATAATGCCGCAACAAGTTCTCTTACCTTTTCTAACTACAGGAGATGCTGTCATTCCAAAAACCTTTGGCTTATTCTCCATTTTGTGATAGAAATCCTTCACCAAACAATCATAACTATCAAAATTAATTTACTCTAACATTAAGAAGAGGAATCGTGACTATAGAAAAGATCAAATGAAAAAAACAACAAAATTTGTAGCAAAGAATAGGATATCAACCTTCATAATTTTTTTATAAGGATGGTTACCGGTGGAACGATGACACTCGTCAAGTATTAACAAGGATACCATTTTTAGATTCAAAAAAGCCTTTCTTAAGGCATCCAAGAGGATCTGGGGTGTCATAACCAACACCTACAAAGTAAGAAGAAAGGACATGCATTAATGAAGCTCTACCAGCAGCAAACCAAGATTAAACATATTTGAACACAGATGATAACCCAAAGAATATTGTCTCTTTCGTAAGTAAAGCCATCTATGTTCCTCTAACACTGCTAGTTTAATCTCTAACTGTATAAATATAAGAATGAAGTCCAAAGTACTATTAACTTTTGCATAAATGAAAACTCAATCTAGCAAAATATTTCAGGACCAAAGAACTGCAGGTAAAGATGGTCACAGCATAACTGACATTAGAAAAATGAGAGATATTTGTTTCTTCTTGGTTTTATTAAATGCACGAAGTGCATAAACCAAGACCATTAAAACAAGTAGCCCAAAAAGGAAATTGTTAGAATATACATAATATATGGAAACAGAGATATTCAATCTACAGAAAAATTCCTACTCACATCGTGCTCATCAATTTCCTTCTCCCAGGACTTCAGAGACCACTCATCTATTCCCTTAGCTCCATAGTACTCTCCCACTCTAAAATTTGTTTGAGATTTAATGACTTCATATTGCTGCAAGCACAAAACCCACTTAATTTCAACTTGTGAATCAATAGATCAGCCAGATTGTATACACAGAAAAGACGAGAGGGAAAATAACTATAAAACAGCACTGGAAAAAAAAAACCATTTTAATATTGAGAAAAACGTGCATTAGCATGTTAACATTTACAGAGAATTCACTTATTAAGAAGAAAAGGAGAGATTGATTTATTAAAAAGAACAACATGCCTGATTAACAAGATGAACTGTTGGAGCTAAGAAAAGAATCAATCTCTTAACACCACTGTAAAAGACAGCTTGACCAATCTGTTTAATTAACATAACAGCAATCATTGTCTTTCCAGCTCCTGTTTCCAGCACAGCAATTGTATTCCTCTTAACAGCCACCTCAAAAACCTTTGACTGATACCTACAGTCACCAGAACATGCATAAACAAAACCACATTGTAAGGGGGGAAAAACATGAAATTTTTCTTCGAGAAAATCTGAGTAATTACAGAAAAATTCAAACCATCAAAGAAAGAAAGGAACTTTGACAAACCCTCTTGGATAAAACTCCTTATGATTACTAAGAACAGAAGCTAGTCCTTGTGGGGTGGTGTCATTATGATCAGTAATACCACTGGAAGTATCCATAGCAAGACAGCTCGAAGAGCTGTTGTTGTTGACCATCATGTCACCAAAGCTTCTCTTGAGAGGATCATGGTCTGGCATTCCAGTATCCATAATTGACAAATAATAGTATCAATCAACTCTAGTAATAAACAAAAGAAAGAAAGAAAGAAGGGTGGTGTGCAATATCGTGATCAAAGATTTTTAATGGAGAAATCATGAAAAGAAAAGGGAGGGACCAGAAATTATAAACACAATAAGCGTGAAAGCCCTAATAAAACCCAGAAAGAAAGAAAGGGAACTTTTTGCTTGCCTAGTTTAGTGATTCTTCAAGAATTTTGAGAATTTTATTTATTTAAGATTAAAAGAAAAAAGAGGGAATCCACTGAAATCCTTTTGTGTTTACGGGAAAAACTAATGTACTCTGCCTTTCTCAGTCCGTCTGTGAATGTGTGTGATATACTGAGAGTAAAAGAGAATTATGAGATAATAATTAAATAAAGGTCATGAGTCAGGACTAGATTTTAGGGATTTATTCTTTTAGGGTTAAGAGTGTCTTTTCAATGTTATCTTGTTGGACTCCGAAGACAACAGCGAGCGTGTGTGCGTACGTTCGAGGAAACAAAAAAAATATGAAAGGCAGGACAAGAGGCTTGCAGGGTTCTATAGCCAGTGAAGAACACGAACCAATGAGGATCCTGTGGGACTTATTTACTGTTGGAAAGCAGTTGGAGGGGGTGTTTGTGAAAATAGTAGCATTGATTTTATTTTTA